>Ga0136846_1208273_pt1 | contig 89322 bp, 75 predicted proteins | sample HopSoiMetagenom2_FD_96841 | JGI IMG/M metagenome (GOLD analysis project Ga0136846, IMG submission 96841) | Grasslands soil microbial communities from Hopland, California, USA - 2 Assembly 2016 (version 4) | ecosystem: Environmental > Terrestrial > Soil > Grasslands | place: USA: Hopland... | reverse complement strand
CTAGTAGGATTTGGCTAGTAGTGAATAGGTGAGAGAAATACTCAATAAACAATTCTCAATTTTCAACAAGCACCACACAATGTCCCTGCGCCTCCGCTTCTTTGCAAGCTGCGTGAAACAAAGAGGCGTAAACCCAGTATCTTTGCCGGATGATACAGGAAGAGGAACCACAGGAAGATATTTTTGACGACGACATTTCAGACGCTGATAAAACAGCCCTGCTGGAAATCAGTAAATGGACGAGGGTAATATCTGCTATCGGTTTTGCTATAAGTGTAATGGTGGTTCTACCCATGCTTTTGGATGGCTCTGCTGCTTTAAAGCAGCAGGCTGCCATGCCCGGCGCTAACACTACCTATTCTAAACTGGTAGTAGACTTTTTCATTAACTTTCTCGCTGCTGCCACAATGCTGTACCAGCTATATAAATCTTCGAACTTGTTTTTAAACGGCGTACAGCAACAAAACAGTAACACCCTGGCCCAAGGCTTCATCCATTTGAAGAACTTTTTTATAGCCCTTATCGTTTTCGCCAGTGTGCGTATGGCTATCAATCTTTTAAATTTCATATAATTTTATGGAGCAAGATCACTCCCCAGTCAGTCATATATCATTCCTGCAACGTTCCATTTTTGTTTCAGCTAAAACAGCTAATATTGCTGCCTGGCTAGCGCTGGCAAGCGCATTAACAGCTATAACCAACCTATTAAATTTTCCCTTGCAGCAAATTCCTATTCCTGAAAATAAAGATGCGGGGATAGGCGAGGCTGAAATGCGACAGATGCTGAGAGGCTTTATTTACCTGGTTGCTATTATTGCAGTGGCTATAAGTCTGGTAACTTTTTTCTTTTTAACCCGCTTTTCTTCAAAAGTAAAGAAAGGAGTTAGCAATAACCAGCCAACTACCATAAGCGAAGGCCTGCGAAGCCTCGGTAGCTACTTTAAAATATGGGGAATACTAATGATGCTGGCAATGATATTTTTTGTATTGTCTGCGCTCGGACTCTTGCTGCGAGGCTAATATGTCTGGAACCTACATTTATTTCACTGACAGATAATTATAATCCTTCAGCAATCTTTCCAGGAACTCGTACGGGTACATATCTGTTTCAATTTGCAGGTAGTTCTTCACTTTTGCGGCTGCAACGCCCAGATCTTCATGGTGCCTGGAATTTTTGGCATTACTCAGTAAGGTTTTGATAATATTCAAATCCTTATCACTGATCCGCATTACCTGTGGGAATGCCGGAACATATCCCTCTTCCACTTCCCTGAAAATGGTATTATGCAGGCTTTCTTTAGCAGCTGTTTTAATAACAATGGTCTGGGCCAGGATATCGCCTATACGCTGGGCCTTTTTAGAATTGGCTACCAGTATGATATCGGTCAGCAAAAAACCCATGCCAAATAAAAAAGCAATCACCCCTTGTGTATCTCCTCCACTGCCTAATAAATAAAACAGCATAAACAATAGAATGACAATCCACAGGTCGGAAATGCGCAGCAGCCACCGTATCAGTAGCTGACTGATAGAAGGCCGTCCGCCGTTGATGCTTACCACTCTCAGCTTCATGATTTTTTTACCAACGCTTTGGCCATTGGTGAGCGATTCAAAAAGAATATGGTATAAAAAAACCGGCGACATAACCAGGAGCCCGATGGCCCATTGATTAAAGCCTGCATCTGGCCCAAAACCAAATGAGATGCTGCTGAGTATATAATTAGCCAGTATAATGTACAATACCTGTACCATCATATCTATCAGCAGCGCCACCCAGCGTCTGCCCAGGCCCGGCGCATCAAACTCCAGGCTGATATTAAAACTTGTTGGTACACTTACAATAGGCATGTAGCTGCTTTAATGTAAAAATAGCCCCTTCAAACATAAAAACCTCGATGCTAAGCAACGCGTTAAAAAAAACTAAAAAAAATTTAAGTGCGCATAGGGGTGAACGAATATTAGGTTGTAGTATATATAGGATGCTATTTTTGTGGCGCTGATGGCTTTGGACAGTGTTCAATATAAAAATGTTTTTGACCTTCACTATGAAGCGTTATATGGGTATGCTTTCTCTATTTTGAGAGAAGAGACCTATACAGACGATATATTGCAAAATATTTTTATAAAACTCTGGCAACACAGGGAAACGGTAAACCCCGAAACGGTAAAAGCCTACCTGTATACATCAGTTCGTAATGAGTGCCTGAATCATTTAAAGCATAAAGTGGTTAAAGCAGGTTACGCGCAACATCAAATGTCCGGAGATACGGGTACAGACAACAATATTCACACAGAACAAAAAGAATTACATGAGAAGATACAGGACCTGGTTAACCAGCTACCGGAAAAATGCGCAACCGTTTTTTATATGTGCCGGCAATTAGGGCTCAGCTACCGGGAGGTGGCCGACGCATTGGGCATTTCAGTTAAGACAGTAGAAAATCAAATGTCGAAAGCATTAAAATTTTTACGCAGCGGCCTGGCGGAATACCTGGTAAGCATAGTGCCATTATTCATTCTTCAACTCATCAATTTATAATATATGGAGCATAAATTGATAGCTTACTATGAGCAGACGCTGGACGCCCCGGAACAACTAGAGGTAGAGCATTGGATTGCGGAAAGCCCTGAACATAAAAAAATATACGAGGATACCATCAGGATCTGGAAAAGCTCCAGGATCAACCCTGCCTACACCTTATATAATAAAGAACTGGCCTGGCAAAAATTACAACAGCAATTGGAAGAAAAACCTGCTGCTGTACCTGGTAAAACAAGGATAATTTCCTTCAACTGGCGCAAAGGATGGGCGGTAGCGGCTTCCATTGCAGCTTTGGTGGCGTTATTTTTATTCATCAACCATCCTAAGCCGGAGCAGTTTACCGCCCGGAAGGAACACCGTACTATTGAGCTGAAAGATGAGAGCAAGGTTACCCTTTACGAGGAAGCTGAGCTGATCGTAGCCGGCGACTTCAACAAAAAAACAAGAACGGTGACCCTAAAAGGCAATGCCTATTTTGATATCGCCAAAAACCGGAAGAAACCGTTCATTATCCATAACAGCGGTATGGATGTTGAGGTATTAGGCACTTCGTTTACCATACAACAGGGTATTGATTTTAATACGGTATTTGTGCATAGCGGCAAGGTGAAAGCCTCTTCCGGCAACCAAACTGTTGTAGCCACTGCTCATCAAAAAATTATAAAAGATAACCGTAACAACCGGCTGCGCGTGCTGCCTTTCAACAACGCTATTAATGAAGTGCTGCATACACAGATCATTAAGATAAAGGATATGCGGGTGGATAGCCTGGCTGAAATGCTTGAAAACCTTTATAGTATTGAACTGCAGTTAGGACCAGGTATTGAAAGCAAAAAAGTAACCAGCACTTACCTGATTCATTCAGAAACGCCCGGCCAGATCATTGAAAACATCGCCTTGATGATCAACGCCAACTGGACAAAAACAGATCATAACCAATACCTCATATCTAAATAAGCCCTTTTGAGAAAACATTGCGCCTTCTTATTACTGCTGTTCCTTAGCTATTCTCTTTTTGCCCAGGACAGAATACTGCAGCAAAAAGTGTCGGTTGACTTTCGCAATATCACCATGTACGATGCCCTGATGCAGATAGAGCGTAAGGCAGGGTTTTATTTTTCTTACGACAACCAGTTTATTAAAAACCAGAAAAAGATATCTTTCACAGCAAGCGATGCGCCCGTCAAGGAGATACTGGATCGATTATTAGACAAAGAGTATTACTATATCATCAACAATAACAAGATAGTTATTCGTAAAAAGGAAACAGAGTATTTGACGGTACAGGGGCAATTTTTTGATAATACCGATCAGAAGCCGGTGGAATATGTAACGGTTTATGAACCGAACCTGAAGATAGGTACCATGTCTAACGACCAGGGGCATTTCTCCATTAAAGTGCCTTCCAGCAGCGATATTAAACTCATCGCCAACCGCGTGTCGTACTACGATACCAGCTTTACCGTTGAGGGAAGAAGCAATACCCCGTTAAAGATCGGGTTAACGCCCAATATCACCACCGAAGAAATTTTCACCGTTCACTCTATCGAGCGGCACTGGCTGGCCCGGAGCGTCATCGGTACCAGGCAAAAAATAAACAGCCTGAACCTTAAAAACTATTTCTACGAGCGTAAATTTCAACTCGGCTTCTGGCCGGGCATTGGCACTAAGAGCGCTTTAAAGGGACAACAGGAAAACAAAATATCTTTTAATGTGTTTGGAGGCTATGCAGCGCAGGTAGACGCATTCGAGCTGGGAGGCTTATTCAACATAGTACAGAAGCATGTACGTTCTGTGCAAATAGGAGGGTTATTTAATGTGGTGGGCGGTACGGTAAACGGCGTACAAATCGGAGGCCTGAACAATTATGTGGCCGGAGATGTTACCGCATTGCAAATTGGAGGCTTGGCCAATATCAACAAAAGCAACACCACCGGGTTACAAATTAGCGGCCTGTACAATCAAACGCAGCTATTCAACGGACTACAAATTGGCGGGCTGGTGAATCAAACCCGAAATATAAACGGCGGTATGCAGGTGGCAGGACTGGTAAATTATACCGGGCAATTTAAAAAAGGTGTGCAGCTTTCAGGCATCGCTAATATTGCCCGGCAAGTGAACAAAGGCGCGCAGGTAGGTGGACTGGTAAACTATACCCCAAAAATTAACGGATTCCAGTTAGGCTTCCTCAACCTGGCTGACACATTAAACGGGGTTTCTATCGGACCGTTCAATTATAGTCGTAACGGGAAACATTCATTATCCCTATCCGTACAGGAAAATCAACAGGTAAATATTGCCTATAAATCGGGTAGTTATAAATTATATAATATTGTACAGGTGGGTTGGCTAAACAGTAATATCCCGGGTGGTCATTATTTATTTGGCTATGGGTTGGGAAGCGAATGGAAATTAAAAGGAAAGCTGAAAATGGCTACTGAACTCATCAACCTGCATTACACACCCACGGATCATTTCGATACAGATTACAGCAATATTATTCTTCAGCCGCTATTGATATACCAGCTGCATAAAAATATCCAGCTATACGCAGGTCCAAGGCTACAATATCAACAACCTGTTGAAAAGGAGAATAACGCTTATTACAGCAATTTCAGCAGGAATATGCTGCCTTTGATCAAAGGAAAAAAAGATGCACTTCACCTTGGGTTTTCATTAGGTATAAATATTTTTTAAGTCGGCATAGGGGTAAGCTTTCATTAATGTGTATTAGTAGTATATACATTAATTATGCTTTTAAAAAACAAATGCTTACTCGCGGTTCTATCCATTACCACTACTTACTGCCTGGCCCAGGAGCCCGTAGCCAATAATGTTCATTTGGGCCTGGTAACTCCTATAAGCACGCAAGGCAGGCAGGCCCGCAATATTAGCACTTCTTTTGCCCTACATGCCTTACAGGGCGTCAACTACAATAATAAAGGCGCTGCTATTGCCGGCCTTTACACCAAACTATATGGCAGTAACAAAGGTGTATTGATCAGCGGTTTGGTAAACCAGGTCAACGGGTCTAACAAAGGCGTTTCTATTGCCGGTTTGTACAATGGTGCCGAGAACGGACTGGGTATTCAAATAGCAGGATTACATAACCAGAAACAAGGCAATGGATTTATTCAGATCGGTGGCTTGAGCAATTACAGCAGCTATGAATTATTACAGGTAGCCGGACTGGCTAATATCGCGAAAAATGCCGATGTACAAATCGCAGGACTGATCAATGTAGCCAGGTCTGTTAAAGGGGTGCAAATAGCGGGACTGATCAATATCGCAGACAGCTCGGATTATCCTATTGGTTTTTTAAATATCATAAAGAATGGCGAAAAGCAAATAGGGATACAGGTATATGATGACGCTTCAGCCAATATTGTTTTACGCACAGGAGGTCGTAAGACTTATGGCATATTGGGTGCAGGAGCCGGATCGGAGCTCAGTAAAACAGTATTTCAAATGGAGGCAGGAATTGGCTACCGTATACCCCTTTCACAAAAATTAAGGATCAATGCAGAAGCTGTAAGCATTGCTAAAACAGACTTCACCTTTTATAAACATACCGAATCATTGAGAGCTTTACTAGGCTATAAAATAACCCCGGCCATAGAAGTAACATTAGGTCCTTCTGTAAACACCTATAAATATTCTGATTCCAAACTTTTCTCCAATAACTATATCTGGAAGTACCGGGACGACGAATATTCTTTTGCCCTGACGCTTGGCGCAACTGCCGGTTTGCATTTCAGCCTGTAATCAAAAACATATCAAACAAATAAAACAAAACAGATGAAACAATTATTATCGTTAGTAGTTATTGCATTGATCATTTTAACAACGGGATGCAAAAAAGTGTTCCCCGAAGGACCTGCTGTTGAAGAAAACAGAACTGTAGGAGATTTTACCCGGGTGGAAGCATCCTTCAGCGGTAATGTAGAGTTGGTTCAGAATCCCACAAAATCTGTAACCGTAAAAGCTGCCAACAATTTACAGGGCTATATTATTACCGAGGTAAAAGGTAATACGCTGGTGCTTAAAACAAAGCCCAATGTAAACATCAGAGGCGGAAGTGTTACCATATATGTATCTAACCCCACAATCAATAGCGCAATCCTTTCGGGGTCGGGCAACATTAGCTTTAATACCGATCTTAGCACTACCTCACTCGACCTGCGGGTAAGCGGCAGCGGCAACATTTACGCTCCTAAGTTAACTGCAACTAACCTGGAAGCAGAGATTACCGGCAGTGGCGACATTACTATTGATGGCGGAGCTGTGACTTCTCAAGAGATACGCATTACGGGCAACGGCGATTATCATACCCAGCAAATGCGCAGCGAACAGGCCAAAGTAAAGGTCAGCGGGTCGGGAGAAGCTAAAGTATGGGCCGACAATAAGCTGGATGTTCAAATTTCAGGGAGCGGCGATGTATGGTATTCGGGCAACCCGTCTGTCAACACCAGCATTTCCGGCTCCGGCAAAGTGCGAAAGCTATAATACACTTAAAACATACGTTATGCTCATTGCAAGTATCATTTTATACTTCATCAGAAGGTATAAAAAAAGAAGATTAAACCCTCCTGTTACAGACCTCCCTGCTTAACAGCACCGGTTGTAAAACCCGCTCTTTCAACTTAGCTTTTAGTATATCATATCATGTTAAACAGAAAAGAAAAATACGCCGTTATCACCGGCGCCAGCCAGGGCCTGGGCAGCGCATTTGCAAGAGAATTAGCTGCGCAGCAGCTGAACCTGGTATTGGTAAGCCTGCCACAGCAAAACCTGGCCGCATTTGCCAGGTTCATCAGCAACACCTACCAGGTACAGGTGCATCATTACGAAACCGACCTGTCAGTAAAGGAAAATGTATTGACCCTTTGTGACTGGATCAATCAAAACTTTGAAGTACAGGTGCTGATCAATAATGCAGGACTGGGAGGCACTAAAAAGTTCACGGAAGCATCCATGCAGTATATCGATACCATTATGCAGGTAAATGTAGTAGCTACTTCACTTTTAACGCACCAGTTGCTTCCCAACCTGCTGCAACAAAAAGAGGCCTATATTTTGAACGTGTCCAGCATGGCGGCTTTCTCGCCTATTGGTTATAAAACAGTGTACCCTGCGTCTAAAACCTTTATTCATTCTTTCTCAAGAGGCCTGAGCGAAGAATTGAAAAATACAGGTGTGGTAGTAAGCGTAGTCAATCCCGGCGCTATGGCTACCAACGATGATGTAACCAGCCGTATTAAAAAGTTAGGCATTGTAGGACGCCTTACCCTGCTGAAGCCCGAGAAAGTGGCAGGCCGTTGCATTCGCCAGCTCTTTAAAAAAGACCGCGTGATTATGGTGAACCCATGGAGCTGGCTGGCGATGACTTTATTACCTATCTGGATAAAGCTACCTTTATTGACGCATAATATCAAAAAAGAAATTTTATGACGGTATTGGTTACAGGTATCAGCGGATTGCTTGGCGCTAATCTGGTATTTCTTTTACTGGAAAAAGGTTATCATGTAAAAGGCGTTGCCCGCAATATCAGCAACCTGCCTTTTGAAGCACATCCCAGGCTATTGCTGATACAAAGCGAATTGACCGCCGATCTATCTGCTCATTTAAAAGAAACAGATTGCGTGATACATGTAGCTGCGCTCACCCAACAAAATATCATTCGTTATGAAGAATACCACCGCGTTAACCATACAGCTACTGCTTTACTCGCAGAGGGCGCTATTGCAGCCGGAGTAAAGCAATTCATTTATGTTAGCACCGCCAACACCATCGGCTATGGAATTGAACCCAGCGGAGCGACGGCACCGGAAGATCAACCCATGCGGAAGCCGTTCACCCGTTCCTTCTACGCCCGGAGCAAAGCTACGGCTGAAGATTACCTTTTACAACAGGCCGGGAGAATAAAGGTGCATATTGCAAATTCTACTTTTATGATAGGCCCTTATGACAGCAAGCCCAGCAGCGGGGCTATTATCCTGATGGGCATGCGCAGGCGGGTGCTCTTTTATCCGCCAGGGGGTAAAAATTTTGTTGCGGTAAAAGATGTCGCTGCAGGGATAGAAAAGATAATACATTCAGGGAAAAACGGCAAACGCTATCTCCTGGCAGGAAACGACAATCTCAGTTACCGGAAGTTTTTTGAACTGCTGCGTGAGCATACAGGTCAAACACAACGATTGATCCCCATTCCTGCACCGATGCTTCAACTGGCAGGTTATGTAGGAGACCTGCTTAGGTTTTTAGGGGTAAAAACGAGCTTATGCAGCAATAACATGCGGATACTCAGCATAAAGAACTATTACAGCAATACAACCTCTGTCAAAGAATTAGCATTGCAATACCAGGATATCAGGCTGGCAATTGCCGAAAGTGTCGGCTACTTTAAAAAACATTTTCCGGATTAAATAGTACGTTCTCTCTCTTTTAAAAAGTTTGTGCGTATTTCTCCACATAAAAAACCATCGCGGGCTTATAAATTTTGTATTTTAGATTTTTAACCGCATTGATTTGAGAGAGGCGCTTTTTATTAAGAAGAACAAAGACCGTTGGCTAAAGGATGAAGCCGAACCACCTGTATCACCTGATGAAATGGCCAGCGCTTTTACCCAAACGGTAGATGACCTTGCTTACGCCAAAACTTTTTACGCTAACAGTAAAACCACTAACTACCTGAACAAGCTGGCGGCCAGGATGTACCTGGATATTTATCGCAACCGGAAGGAAGAAAGCAGCCGTTTAAAAACCTTCTGGAAGTACGAATTACCGCTTACCATCCGTAAACATCACCGAACCCTGTTGTTCTCTTTTATACTTTTTACTGTTTTTTTCCTGCTCGGTTTTTTTGTTTCGAGGCAGGATATTGAAGTTGCCCGCAACTTTTTCGGGGACAGTTATGTAAATCAAACCATCGAGAACATTGAAAAAGGCAATCCTTTCGGTATCTATGAAGGAGGGAACCCCTTACTGAGCTGGCTGGGTATTATGATCAATAATATAAAAGTGGCTTTTCTCTTTTTTGTATCCGGTATTTTTTGTGGTATTCCTACTATGTATAAGCTGGCTGAAACCGGGGCAATGGTAGGTATTTTTGATGAATTGTTTGCGTCGCATGGCTACGGTATGCAGTTCTGGCTGGTGGTTTTTGTTCATGGCATGCTGGAGATCACGGCTATTATAGTTGCCGGTATGGCTGGCTTCGTTTTAGGAAAAAGCTTTTTATTTCCCGGCACTAAAAAGCGAATAGAAGCATTCAGGGAGGGCGCCAAAGACGGTGTAAAGATCATGATAGGCATTGTTCCCGTTTTTATTATTGCCGCTTTTTTCGAAGGTCTTATTACGCGGCTGTATAATGACGCCTCCTGGCTTACTTCAATAATAACAGCAGCCTCTACCGTTTTCGTGATATGGTATTTCATTATTTACCCGATACAGCTCCATAAAAAAGATAAAGCGAAAGCGATGTCCATCAAGCCCCCCTTATGAGTTTTAAAAGGTATTATTTGTTATTTATACTGCTGCTGACCGGGATATTATTGGGCGATACCGGCCAGGCCCAAATTAGTGCTCCTGACTCTATTGGGTTAGTGGCGCCGCCTGTTACCGACAGCGTTTACCAGGCAGAGAACGCGTATGATGACGATGAATATGAAAGCCGCGAGTCTTATGAAGATTCAGTACACAGGGCCGAAACAAATGCTTTCGATACATTAAGCAAGGATGCCCTGCCCTTCCCGTTGCGCAGGCTCCCTCATGCTTACATTAAAAATTTAAAAGAAGATCCGGGCTTCGATTATGTAAAGAATGGCATCCCTCCTCCCGAAACCTGGGATGCTCCGCAGATGAGCTTCTCCCTTAGTGATATATGGATATATGTAGCGGTTATTATTTTTCTGCTGCTGTTAGCCTGGTACCTGCAGGCAAACGACCTGTTATTCTTCAGGAAAAAACCTGCTGCCATTCAATCGGCTCCTTCGGAAGAATTGTTAAAAGATATTTTTTCTATTGAATATGCCGCAGCCATAAAAGAAGCTTTAAATAATAAAAATTACAGGTTGGCCATACGGCTTCATTATCTTCAATTGTTAAAGATGCTGTCGGAAAAAGGAGTGATCCATTACCAGCCCGATAAAACGAATTTCGATTACCTGTTGCAGGTAAGGTCAACACCCCATTACTCAGATTTTTCGGGCCTGACCCGGCAATATGAGTATAGCTGGTATGGACTATTTCCCATTAGCCAGTCCCAGTATGAGCAGATAGATCTGCTGTTTACTAATTTTCAAAAAAAGATCAGCAGCTGGTGAAGAAGTTATTACCATATATAATAGGATTGGTGGCGCTGGTGATAGTTATTTCCCTGTTTGTAGCCAATGGCAACCGGAAAAGGAATGTAAGCACTTTTGTATCGCTCAATAAAAGGGATAAAAACCCTTATGGCGCTTTTGTTTTCCATGAGAGCCTGAAAAAATTCTTTCCCAAAGCCACATTTAAGATCAACTATGACTACCCGGGAGATAGTAAGGTTTTTGGGAGCAACATGCCCGACAGGTTATACGTGATCCTGCAGGCGCAATTTTATCCCCAGGATTATGAAATAGACGACCTGATTGCATTCGTAGACCAGGGGAACAATGTATTTATCAGCACTTTTATTTACAACGAACAGGTATCGCGCTTCACCAGGGCATTTGTAAAATCAAGAAATTATAGCTTCTACCCTGCCGGCCGCCGCGATAGTGATACAATGCGGGCGCTATTGAACCCGTCTATGTTTACCGGCAGCAATTCTTATGCTTATCCGGGCATGCTGATGGAGAGCTATTTTGAAGAAACAGACAGCAGCATTACCCATATTTTAGGCTGGGGAGATAACGGAGCCCCTAACCTGATACATCTCAAAAAGGGTAAGGGTAATTTATATATTCATTTATCGCCGCTGGCGCTCAGCAATTATTTCCTTTTATACGACCACAATATTCAGTATCTGGAAAAGATATTCTCGCGCTTTCCCGCTGCTACTCCCCTGGTGATATGGGATGAGTATTTCAGGCGCCCGGGCTCCCGGAACAATAACCCGGGGTGGTTTGGCGCTATTATGAAAAACAACTATTTCAGGGCTGGTATTTTAACTGCCCTGGCTTTATTGCTCATCTACACCCTTACGGAGCTACGCCGCCGGCAAAGGGTTATTCCAGTCATCGACAGTCCTACCAACGACTCGCTTGAGTTTGTAAAAACAATGGGCTTACTATATTACGAGCGGGGCGACCACAGCAACCTGGCGCAAAAAATGAGTGCTTATTTTATAGAACACGTAAGGAGCCGGTATAAGATCTTTGCGCAAAGCCTGAATGAAGATTTTGTAAAAGAACTGAGCTATAAATCCGGCGTGTCTGAGTCTTTGATAAAGGATATTGTTATCCGGCTCAACCGTATTAATAAAGCAGCGCCTTTTAGTGATACCGAGTTGATTGCATTACAAAAAAACATAGAAGCGTTTCATAGCAAAGAATAAAAATTAGATTATGGAAGAACCGATTTTTGAAAACCGTATTGATTTGAGCACGCTAAACCAGGCGGTTTTAAGTATAACCGATGAAATACGGAAAGTAATAGTGGGCCAGGATGAAATGGTTCAGCTTATTATAACCGCATTGCTGGCAGACGGGCATGTGCTGATTGAAGGTGTGCCCGGTGTTGCAAAAACGCAAACAGCCAAGCTGGTAGCCAAAGCGGTTGACGCCGCATTTGCCCGCATCCAGTTTACCCCCGACCTGATGCCGTCAGACGTGATCGGAACGCCGGTATTCAACCCGTCTGATGCCCGTTTCGAGTTTAAAAAAGGACCTGTATTTGGCAATATTGTTTTGGTAGATGAGATCAACCGTGCCCCGGCTAAAACACAGGCAGCACTGCTGGAGGTTATGGAAGAAAGGCAGATATCGATAGACGGTATAACCTATAAAATGGATGCCCCTTTTATGGTATTGGCTACCCAAAACCCCGTTGAACAGGAAGGCACTTACCGCCTTCCGGAGGCCCAGCTTGATCGCTTCTTATTTAAAATTGAAGTGCCTTACCCGCAGGAGGAAGAAGAATTAAAGATACTTTCCCTGTTTCATCAAATGGGCAATAACAACCCGCTGGGAAGTGTAAACGCAGCGTTAAACGGCACACAGATCAACCAGTTACGGCAGCAGGTAAAAGAAATACTGATAGAAGACAAACTGCTGGCTTTTATTGCCAAACTGGTACACCATACACGCAACAATAAATCCATTTACCTGGGCGCTTCCCCAAGGGCTTCGCTGGCGATCATGAACGCTTCCAAAGCTACGGCAGCTATCCAGGGCAGGGATTTCGTAACGCCGGAGGATATTATCAGGGTAGCGGCTCCTGTACTTCGCCACCGTATTATTCTTTCTCCTGAAAAAGAAATGGAAGGGGTGAATGAAAATGAAATTATCAAACAGATCATTAACGGGCTGGAAATCCCGAGATAGAAAGATCCGGAAGTTAGCATTGAAATCATCCAGGCCTTGAAACACATAGAAACATCGGCAATGATTACTAAAAGAATCCGGATAGTTTAAACTATAAAATAATAGGTAGCGCTATAGAGGTACATAAAGCAATGGGTAGAGGTTTGCAGGAAAGCGTTTACACAACAGTGTCTAAAAGAGGAGCTTAACATAGAAAAATAAATTTTCTCACAGAGATGAAAGTGCCGGTAGTATACAAAGGAAAAATGCTGGATATAGATTTCCGGTGCGATTTGTTCGTAGAAGGCGGCATAGTAGTAGAACATAAATGTGTTCAGGAACTTATACCGGTGCACGAAGCGCAGCTTCTGCCCTATATGAAGCTACTGCGATGCCCAAAGGGCATTCTAATTAATTTCAACTGCCACAATATCTTCAAAGACGGTCAGAAAACCCTTGTAAACGAGTACTTTTCAGCATTACCCGTTCAATAAATCTATGTATCTATGTGTTTCAAAATAAATTCATTTAATATTTATCACTTTCATTGAAATCGTTCTATTTAAATAAAATCGTATACTACATCGGCGGGGCCTGCTCGGTGCTCTATATGGCGGGGTATTTTTTCCACCCGTTTTACAGCATTGCATCTTTGCTGTTGTTGCTGCTGTTAATCGCAGTGCTTGCCGACCTGGCATTACTGTATTCTAAAAAAAGCGGCATTGTGGCCACCCGCCAACTTCCCGAAAGATTGAGTATCAGCGATGAAAACCCTGTTTCTTTGTTTATTTCCAACCGGTATAATTTCCCGGTACATGCTTTGATCATAGATGAGCTGCCCGTTCAATTGCAAATAAGAGACTGGAAACGGGTGCTTCAGATACCGGCCTTAATGTCTGAAACGATCTCCTACCAGGTAAAACCTTTTACACGCGGGGAATACACTTTCGACAATATCAATGTAATTGTAGCAGGTCCCCTGAGGCTTTCGAGAAGGCGCTATGCGATCAGCGCCAAACATACAGTGAAGGTTTATCCTTCGTTTGTGCAAATGCGACGGTTTCAATTACTCGCAATCAGTAACCGCCTGCAGGAAGCGGGCATCAAAAAGGTAAGACGCCTGGGACATAGTTCGGAGTTTGAGCAAATTAAAGAATATGTGCGGGGCGATGATTACCGTACGATCAACTGGAAGGCTACGGGTCGTAAGGGCAGCCTCATGATCAATAATTATACCGACGAAAAAAGCCAGCAGATATACTGTGTGATCAATAAAGGCAGGGTAATGAAAATGCCTTTCGATGGAATGACCTTACTGGATTATGCAATTAATGCATCACTGGTATTGTCGAATATAGCCATGGTAAAACAGGATAAGGCCGGACTGGTAACCTTCGCGGAAAAAATAGACAGCTTTGTACCTGCCGATAAAAAGCCGGGACAGATGAACCTGATCCTGGAATCGCTGTACAAACAGCAGACACAGTTCCTGGAAGCTGATTATGAAAAGCTATATGCCGCTATTCGCAACAAGGTTACCAATCGCGGCCTGGTGGTGCTGTTCACTAATTTTGAATCACTGGAAGGACTCAAACGCGAAATGCCCGCATTTAAAAAGATCTCGCACTACCATCTGTTACTGGTTGTCTTTTTCGAAAACACGGCTATTAAAAGCCTGATCCAGTCCAATGCAGAAGACCTGGAACAGGTTTATATAAAAACCATTGCCGAAAAGTTTGCTTTCGAGAAAAAACAGATGGTTAAAGAACTGCATCAGAATGGCATACTCAGCATTTTAACCACACCCGAGCAACTGACCGTAAATACCATTAATAAATACCTGGAACTTAAAAACAGGAATTATATATAAGTACCCGAACCGTACACAGTACTTTGGCAACCCTGAATATAGGCTCTTAACAATTAGCTAACCTTTTGTTTAAACTGGCTTAATGGCATTAGGTTTTAAATATCATTTTTTTGCCGAAACAACTTGAAAATGAAAAAGCTTATTATGCCTGCTGCAATAATAGCTGCTGCTATTACAGCATTTGTAGCCTGCAGGAAAAACAAAAATGATGCACCTGTTATCACACCGCCCGAAACAATCAAAGCTCAGTCTGTTACACCCTCCCTGGTTTATATGCAGGATGCTTTCAAAACCGTGAGCATATTCCCTTTGATCAGCAGCGAAGATATCCTGGAGCAAAGTCCCGGTTTTGTTTATGGTGCACAGCCCGATGGCGCCGGTTTTATGAGAAATCCCGACGGAGAAGGGTATATTATGCTGAACAACCACGAGATCAACCAATCGGTTTCAAGAGTTTATCTAGACAAAAACCTAAAACCTGTTAAAGGTGAATATATTATCGACTATACCGGTGGCGCAAAAAGACTCTGCTCTGCAACATTGGCCACTGCTGAAGAACATGGTTTCGGCCCCATGTTCTTAACCGCACAGGAGTCGGGCGTTGAAAGCATGATCATCGGCATTAACCCGTTGGCTGCTGCTTCCGAAAAAGGAAGAACCGACAGAACTTTACCTGCCCTGGGAAAAGCATCGATGGAAAATGCAGTACCACTTCCTAAAGCAGCTTATCCTGGCAAAACCGTCATCTTTATGGGTGAAGATCAAAGCTGGGAAACCGGTCATGTAAGCGCAGGCCAGTTGGTAATGTATGTATCTAATACTGTTGGAGATTTACAGAATGGCAAATTATATGCTGTTAAAAGAAAAGATAACAACCAGGTAGAAACCGACATTGTAAAGGGCCAGAGCTATGATGTAGAATTTGTAGAAATCCCCAATGCAAAAAATTTAACGGGCGCTCAGATCAACACTACTGTAAATGACCTGAAAGCCATTCGCTTTTCGAGGGTAGAAGATATCGACTACAGGAAAGGAAGCGCGCAAAACAACCGCGAAGTTTATTTTACTGCTACCGGCCAGTCTCCCGACAAAATCAACCCGCAGCCTGGCTATACCATGTGGGGAAGAGTGTACAGGGTTGTTTTAGACAATGCAGACCCTACCAAAGGCAAGATAGAGGTGATTGCCGAAGGAGATACTAACCCCGGAAACGATCTGATCAACCCCGACAATCTTTGTGTAACGGAAAACTATGTTTATATACAGGAAGACGGGGACTCTTACTACACTGCCGCTAAGCATGATTCATACATCTGGCAGTATAACATTGCTAACAAAACCTACAAGCCGTTCCTGAATATGGACCATAAAAGAGATGATGCAACATGGGTAAGCCGGTTTTATCAAAACACGGAAAGGAGATTCGGATGCTGGGAGTTTGGCGCTATGGTAGATATTTCCAGCGTAATTGGTGTACCCAATACCTTCCTGCTGAATATTCACCCGCATACCTGGCAGAAAGATAAGTTTGTAAATCCTGATGGTGGCGGAAGCACCAATAAAGAAGGAGGGCAAACAGTTATCTTAACCAACGTTCCAAGATAAAAAATCACTGAATTAACGGAAAGAACCTTGCCCTTAACCGGGCAAGGTTTATGTATTTATAATGAAGAAAATCATTTTTGTCATGGCCGGCATCGCCGGGTTCCTATCTGTGCAGCTCTTTAGCTGTAATCAAAAAGAGTATTCCGTAGCCCGGCTTAAAAGCCACCTCATCAGCCAGGTAAGCGATTTTGAAAGTTACCTGACAGATAGTATGCAAACCTTATTGAGTCATCCAGCCGAACCGCAACAGCTGGTAACCGTTTTTAAAAACCTGAGGATTCAATACAAAAAATTCGAATGGGCAGTTGAGTATTACATGCCCTCAATCGCCCGTTTTGTAAACGGCGCACCTTTACCGGAGATCGAGCAACCCGAAGTTGTGGTGCGGGAGCCACATGGCTTGCAGGTAATGGAAGAATTAATCCTGGAAGACACTATTGACTACGCCGCTTTAAAGCATGAAACGGTATTATTAAAAAGTAACTGTATTTCGATAAAAGATAATATAGAAGCAGGAGGTTTTACGCAGGAGCAACTATATGATGCTGTTAAAAAACAGGTATTCAGAATGATCACACTGGGCATTACCGGCTTTGATGCGCCTGCTGTAAAAACAGGTTTGTCTGAGGCTGCCGTGTCGCTCAGCGCATTGACAGCCATCACACCTTTCTTAGAAGGCCGGAGCGATTTAAACAAAAAAATAAATGCAGCAGTGGGTTACCTCAACAACAATCCGGACTTTGAGACGTTCAATAGAATGGTTTTTATAAAAGAATACGCCAATCCTATAACACGTACGCTTACAGCTCAGCAACAACAGGCAGGCATAGCGCCTATACGTTTACAGGGCCTTTTAAAATCTGATGCCGCTACGTTATTTGACGAAGGGGTTTTTGATGCCTACTTCCAGGAATCTGACGGCACAGATCCTAAATTGAGTGAAAAGATCGTACTGGGTAAAAAACTCTTCTATGACAATATTTTATCAGCGTCGAGGAAAAGGAGTTGTGCCACCTGCCATAACCCCGGGTTGTATTTTACAGACGGATTAGCAAAAAATACGGCGCTCGATGCGAATAAAACACTGCAAAGAAATACGCCTACGCTGTTGAATGCCGCGTTACAAACCGCTATGTTTTATGATCTCCGTTCTCCCTCTTTAGAGCACCAGGCGAGTGATGTGATCAGCAACAAGGACGAAATGCATGGCGACTTTGAACTGGCTATACGGCAATTGTCGGTTGACACAGCCTACCTTAAACTTTTTGGGAATGCTTACCAGGTTAAAGCAGTCACCAAAGATAATATACTGTCCGCTATAGCCGCCTATATTAAAAGCCTGACAGGATTGAACAGCCGGTTTGATGCATATATGAGAGGTAACAACCAGGCTATGAACAAGGAAGAGATAGAGGGCTTTAATCTTTTTACCGGCAAAGCAAAATGTGCCAGTTGTCATTTCATCCCGCTGTTTAATGGCGTTGTGCCTCCTGCATTTGCCAAAACAGAAAGCGAAGTACTGGGTGTGCCGTCAACGGCCGATGGCAAAAATAGAGATGCCGACAGCGGCAGGTACAGGATCATTAATGTGGCACCTTACCTGCATGCCTTTAAAACCACCACTGTAAGGAATACAGCTGCCACCGCGCCTTATATGCATAATGGGGTTTACAAAACACTGGAAGAAGTAATTGACTTTTATGACAAGGGAGGTGGTATAGGTCTCGGAATGAAGGTAGATAACCAAACCCTTTCTGACGAGCCGCTGAACCTGACGCCTAAAGAAAAACAGTTATTGATCGCCTTTATTCACACACTTACAGATAAAGCGCCTCAATACTAAAAAAACTATTTTTAAAATCCTTTTACCTGGTTTACCAGGTAAGAGGATTTGCATATACCTACTTCCTGAAATTCCACCATAATCAGATCCGGATGTACCGAGTTGAGGATACCCCGCTTTAATTCTCCGGCTTTTCCACTAAATTGCCGCATGCCTATCATTAAAGAAAAGCTGGAAAAGCAGTTTAACGAAGTTTACAAAAACCTGAATACGGAACAAAAAACCGCAGTGGATACCCTGGAGGGACCTGTAATGGTAATTGCGGGGCCGGGTACGGGTAAAACACAGATACTGGCGGCCAGGATCGGCAAAATATTGCTGGATTCTGATGCTTTACCTGAGAATATTCTTTGCCTGACATACACCGACGCCGGCGTGGTAGCCATGCGTAAAAGGCTGCAGCAGTTTATAGGCGCTGATGCATACAAGGTAAACATATACACGTTCCATGCTTTTTGTAATGATGTGATACAGGATAACCTTTCCCTTTTTGAAAAAACCTCCCTGGACCCGGTTTCCGACCTGGAAAAGGTAGAATATTTTAAACAGCTCATCGATCAATTCTCCAAAGATCATCCGCTTAAAAGATACCGTGGCGATGTATACTATGAAGCAGACCCCCTCAGCAACCTGTTCTCAGCAATGAAGCGGGAGGGTTGGACACCCGAGTATATCAGCGACCGCATCGACGCTTATATACAGGAGCTGGCCAATGACGAAGCTTACGTATATAAAACATCCCGCGCGGGAAAATGGCAGAAAGGAGACCGCAAACCCGCTTACTACGAGGAATTGAAACGTATGGATAAATTAAGGGCGGCTATTGGCGAATTTGAGAACTACCAGGAAATCATGCGGGTGAACAAACGGTACGATTTTGATGACATGATCAACTGGGTGATCAAAGCGTTTGAAGAAAACGAAAACCTGCTGCTCGATTACCAGGAGAAATATCAATATATATTGGTAGACGAGTTCCAGGATACCAGTGGTACGCAAAACCGGATCGTTCAGTTGCTGATCAATTACTGGGAACGGCCTAACGTGTTTGTAGTGGGCGACGACGATCAAAGTATTTACAGGTTCCAGGGAGCGAATGTGCAGAATATGCTGGATTTTGCCAGGCAGTACGAGAACGATATTAAAAAAATAGTATTGACCAATAATTACCGTAGCATTCAACCCATACTGGATATATCCAAAACATTGATCAACCGGAACGAGGAACGGCTTATTAAGCAAATACCCGGGCTTACCAAAGAACTTTTGGCTGCCAATACATCTATCAACCAGCTGCAACATGCACCCGAAATTTTTGAATACAATACCATGGCCGATGAAATGGCTGGGATCGTTTTTAAAATAGAAGCATTGATGGTACAGGGCGTGCAACCGGGGCGCATCGCCATCATTTATAAAGAAAATAAATATGGCGAAGAGCTTTCAGACTACCTGAGGCAAAAAGGCATTCCCTTTTACAGCAAGCGAAGCACCAATTTGCTGCAAAGCCCATTTATCAGAAAAATAATCACCTTATTATATTACCTGGAGGCAGAGCATGATATTCCCTTTGGCGGAGATGAGTTGCTGTTTGAAATATTGCATTTCGATTTTTATAAAAACCCGCCGCTGGAGATTGCCAAACTGAATGTAGAAGTGAACCAGAAAAGATTTAAGGGAGAAAGTACTTCGCTCAGGCAGTTACTGTATGAAAAAGCCAACGCCCCGGCCAAAACTCTTTTTGATGAGGGATTGCATGCCGGCCTGAAGCGCAGTTCGGCAGTTATTGAACAATTAATAGCCGATGTGCCCAATCTTACTATTCAGCAACTGCTGGATAATATCATCCGCAACGGCGGTGTGCTCACTTATATTATGAGCAACCCCCAGAAGGTAGAGTTGATGCAGTCCTTATCGGCCTTTTATGATTTTATAAAAGAAGAGCATCGCCGCAAGCCATCGATGAATCTGGCCAGCCTGGTGCAGCTATTGCAGCTGATGCAGCATGAAAATATTCCGCTTCCATTGGTTAAAACCACGGGTAATGAGAAGGGCGTTAACCTGCTCACAGCACACGGCAGTAAGGGGCTCGAGTTTGAATACGTGTTCCTGGCCGGCTGTAATGCCTCGTTCTGGGAGAAAAAAAGAAAAATGAGCCGCGGTTATAAGCTACCCTCAACGATCTTTTCCTCGCAAGCCACTTCAAGCGATGAAGAAGAGTTGCGCCGGGTATTTTACGTGGCCCTTACACGCGCAGAAAAATACCTGTATATATCTTATGCAAAGCTGAACGCCGATGGCAAAGAATTAGAGCCATCGATGTTTATTGCAGAGATCATGGAACAACATGCGTTAACGATACAAAAGCCGCAGATCAGCGCCGAACAGATGGTTGAGTTCCAGCACCTGCTGTTTACCGGCCAGCAACCTGTTATAGATAGCCTCGAAGATGATTTTATTGACGGGCTGCTATCGCGGTTTGTAATGAACGTAACGGCATTAAGCGCCTACTTAAATTGCCCGCTACGATTTTACTACCAGAACCTGCTGCGCATTCCTTCCGGGAAAAACGAAGCCACCGAATTCGGAAGCGCCATCCACTTTGCGTTGGAAAGATTATTCCGTAAACTGAGGGAAACAGAAAGCTTTCCGCCGGTTGAAACCATGCTGGATGATTTTAGCTGGTATATGATGCGCCACCGCCAGAACTTTACCAGGGAAGCGTACGCCCGGCGGATGGAGCAAGGTTCGATCATCATCCCTGCATATTATAAAAAGTACATCAATACCTGGAATAAAGTGGTGTCGGTAGAAACCAATATCAAAGGAGTGGTGGTAGACGGTGTGCCGCTAAAAGGAAAACTCGACAAGTTGGAATTTAACGGTAAGGAGGTAAATGTGGTAGATTATAAAACCGGAAATGTAGACAATGCGTTGCCTAAATTAAAAGCTCCGGGAGAAAAAAACCCGGATGGCGGCGACTATTGGAGACAGGCTGTATTTTATAAGATATTACTGGACAATTATGAACTGAAAGACTGGCGGGTAGTAAGTACCGAGTTTGATTTTATTGAACCGGATAGTAATAATAATTTCCAGAAACTGAAAGTAATTATTGAGCCTAATGATGTAACCACAGTTAAAAACCAGATTAAAACCGTTTGGGATAAAATACAGGCCAAAGATTTTTACAAGGGCTGTGGAAAAGCCGATTGTCATTGGTGCAACTTTGTAAAAGACAATTATTTATATGTACAGCTGGATGAAATAGCCGAAGAAGAGGAGTAATAACCCGGGGCAGGACCAAACAAGTGTAACATTTTTAGAGTTTGCACGATTAATTAATATCCGGTTAATGATCGTCTGATAAACTTAAAAACTTGTTTTATGAAGAGAAATCTCCTCCTTACTGTCTTTATCTGTTTAGGAATGGCCCTTATGGCGCAGCAAAGCGTTAATAGTGAGTCTCCCTATCGCACTGAGTCTTTTGACATTGATGTAGTTAAAAATATTAAAGTAGAAACCAGTGGGGGCGCTATACAGGTGAAAGGAGGCCAGCAAAAGGGAATGGTAGAAATGTATGTCAGGGCTAACGGCTGGGGCGACAGAAAAACAAAATCTGAAATTCAACAAATACTCGATGAATATTATGATATCAATATCCGCTCACAGGCGGGCACATTAACCGCAACTGCAAGAAGGAAAAACATCAATTGGTCCAATAAAACAGCGTTGAATATTTCGTTTATTGTGTACAGCGGCAACCAGGTAGACGCGGATATCCGAACCAGCGGCGGAAGCGTGAAAGTACAGGATGTCGAAGGTGTGATAACCGGGCGAACCAGCGGGGGCAGTATCACGGTAAAAAATCTTTCCAAAGATATTGACCTGACCACCAGTGGCGGCCAGATTACCGCTGATGACCTGGACGGCACCATTAAATTGCATACTTCAGGCGGTTCTCTGAACTTATCAAATATATCCGGCAACATAAGCGCAAGAACCAGCGGAGGCTCTATCTCTGCCCATAACATCAACGGTGATTTTAGTACAGAAACTTCAGGTGGCAGTATTCATCTCAGGGACATCGACGGCAACCTGAACGCCAGAACCAGTGGCGGGCAAATTACGGCCGATCTTAAAGCAACCCACAATTTTGTAAAGCTACATACTTCGGGCGGCAGCATTCGTTTAAAGATGCCTGAAACAAAAAATGCCCTGCTGGATTTAAAAGGCGACAAGGTACATATCTCAGAACTCCGCGATTTCACCGGCACTGTTAAAAAAGACAGGGTAAAAGGTACCCTGGGTGAGGGCAACCTGCTGGTAGAAGCCTCTACTTCGGGAGGATCAGTAGATGTAAAAATGTAGTGCTGTATTTCAACCTTTTTAACCCGCCCAGGCTTTTACCTAATTATTTGCCCCGCAGGCTTTATGTGTCATTAACATAAAGCCTGTCTTGTTTTTAGCCGCCATAGTACAGTGTTCCCCTTCAATGCTATTTATCATTTTGCAACCCATTTTTCGTCCCTGCATATACCATAATTGTACTTTTTAGATGGCTGAAAGCTAGTGGCTAACCAAATTTTAACCCTCACTGGTACGATCTTACCCACTTTTTAAAATAATTAAAATGCCTGTTGTTTTATTAAATTAATGTTAATATTTTGGTAGAGAGAGAAACGTTTTACAGAGAGATCTGCCCACACTTGTAACATTTTATTTTAACTAAACACAAAAAAGCTGCGAATGAAAAAAAAGCAATTTTTTCTGTGTATGCTATGCTTTCTTGCGGGCATACACGCCGCGTTAGCGCAAACCAGGCCCCTTACCGGTAAAGTACACGACGGTAAGGGAAGCCCTATACCAGGCGCTACAGTTATGCAAAAGGGAACCAGCCAGGGCGTTCCCACCGGCGATGATGGTTCGTTTTCGATCAATGTCACCGGTACCAGCCCCACACTTGAAGTTTCTGCCATTGGATTTTCCAGGAAAGAAGTTATTGTTGACGGGAAAACTACACTGGATATCACCTTAGAGGCAGACCAGGGCAACCTGGAAGAGGTAGTATTGATCGGTTACCAGAAAGTAACCCGCAAAAAATCCACGGCTTCAATCGCAAGCATTTCGGGTAAGGAAATAGAAAACCTTCCCATGTCGAGTTTCGATCAATTAATGCAGGGGCGTTTATCCGGTGTAAATGTTCAGAACTTCAGCGGTGATCCCGGCGCCAGAGCAGCTGTAAGCGTTCGGGGAAGTTCTCTGGTAAGCTCTCAATGGGATCAAAACAATGTTATCAGCTCGCCCTTATACGTTGTAGATGGCGTACCACAGTCCAATGAGGAGTATGTAACACCCGGTTCCGGTACCGGCATGAATTACCTCGCGGGCATTAACCCCAATGATATCGAATCCATAGATGTGTTAAAAGACGCGTCGGCAGCGGCTATTTACGGATCAAGGGCAGCGAATGGCGTAATACTGATCACAACCAAAAAAGGAAGAAGCGGGGCGCCACGTGTAACATTATCAGGATTCACCGGCTATACCGAACGTCCTAAACTCCGGGAGGTAACCCTCGGCACCACGGAGAGAAGGCAAAAACTGAAGATACTGCAGGATCAGCTCACTTACGCGCAACAGCAGCAGCTGCCTTATATGTTAACAGACAGTTTAAATCCGGCGTTCAATGGTAATACCGACTGGCAGGACCTGTTTTACCAGTCCGGGGCCGTCAATAGCGTTGACCTGGGGCTTTCCGGAGGAAACGAAAACGGTTCCACTTACCGTTTCAGTACGGGCTATTATGACGAACAGGGAATTATTAAGGCTACAGGGTTTAAAAGATATTCGGCCAGATTAAATATGCTTTCAAAGGCCTTGAAGGGAAAACTGGAAATTAATCCGATCTTATTCTTTACACGCACTACAAGAAGCAGGGGCTTAGGCGCTGACCCAAGATTAGAAAATCTGAATATCAACCCGTTCAGTTTAGGGGCCGGCAATATGCCCTCCTCCCTGTTTAACTTAAGTGACGCCAAAAAAGAATCAATACTGGCCGCTTATGATGAAAGCCTGGACAAGAACCTTTCCAATGTTTTTAACATGAATCTAAACCTCTCTTATGCTTTTACCCAGCATCTGAAGCTTAATTCACTCAGTTCGTACAGATATACGACATCGAGAAGGAACTTTAACCGCACGAGTGCAATGGAGAGTTTCCTGGGTAACTATTCCTACACCTATAGTGACCAGATAGAGGACATGCTTACCTCCAACTACCTATCGTACGCCAATACATGGGGGGAGCATAATTTTAGCGGCGTTATAGGCCAGGATATTCAGTTTAATGTTTTTGAAAACACTTCAACTTCGGGTTCTTTTGGATCAGCAGACAATATTAAAGTAGTACAGGGCTTTCTTCAAAAAAACCTGGGGGGGTACTCTGACTACCAGGCATATGGCCTGTTATCTTACTACAGCCGCCTGTCTTATGATTTTAAAGATCGCTACCTGTTTTCCTTTGCCGGAAGATGGGATGGATCCTCGCGGTTTGGTGCAGGTAATAAATGGGGATTCTTTCCATCGGGCTCTGTGGCCTGGATCCTGTCGGAAGAAAAATTTTTCCAGGACTTCTCTTCCGCAATTTCCCTTTTTAAAATAAGAGGTTCGCTGGGCACATCGGGAAGCCTGCCTTCGAAGAACTACCTGCAATACAACCTTTACACCGTTAACGCAGGTGCTTATCCCGGTAATATCGGCTCCAGCTCTTATAACGGTGTTACCGCCATTACCCCCAACCTGAGAGATGGTGCTGCGCAATCGAGCTTATCCTGGGAGAAATCAAAACAATGGAACCTGGGTATTGACTTTGAAATACATAAAGGAAAATACTCTGGATCTGTCGATGTTTATAACAAAGAAAGCTCCTTACAGCTGTTCTCCGTAAACCTGCCGGTAACCACCGGTTATTCTAAAGCCTTAACCAATGCTATTGGCGTAAGGAACGCCGGTGTGGAATTAACGCTGGCGGCAAACCCTCTTCCGCAATCCAGTCCCATTAAATGGTTTAGCCGGCTCAATATCAGCTATAATAAAAATGCGATCATGAACCTGCCTAACGGTAACCGAGACCTGGTAATGGATGGCGACCGGTTTGACAAATCCCATATTCTTTCAGTTGGAAGCCCGATTAACGCTTTCTACCTGTACCGTACATTAGGTGTTTTCTCAACGGAGGATGATATTCCGGTGAATCCGTTTACAGGTGCAAAGTACCGGAACTCCAACGGCACATTTACTGCCGGGGCTTTTTATATGCAAGATCTTGATGGCGACAATTTTATCGACATTTTTAACAGTGGTATCAACCCCGACAAGATCCCTATGGGAGATCCTAACCCGAGGATCACTGGCGGATGGACCAACAATTTCTCCTGGAAGAATTTTACGGTTGGGCTGTTCTTTAATTTTGTATTCAAACGCGATATCTTAAACCTGTACCTGGCAGACCAATTCAGCAACTCTACATCCGGAGACCCGTTAAACAATTTTGCACAATATTCAACTCCTAACCTGGATGCTATTAATATATGGCGGAAACCAGGAGACCAGGCTACTTACGCTAAGTATGATTTAGGGACCTATTTGTACTACTATACATCTGCCCAAAGCTTCTTCTTAACCAAGGGCGATTTTGTGAGGCTCAAGAATGTTAATCTACAGTACAACTTACCTGCACCTATTATTAAAAAATGGGGACTGGGAGGTTTTAAAATATTCGGAACCTTGGATAATGCGGCCAGATGGCAGGCTTCCAAACTATTACCGGATGCAGAAAACGTAAATTCTTATGGGGAATACGCGGGCGATGGCTACCCCATACCTAAAAAATATACGTTAGGTCTGCAGGTGTTATTTTAACCTCAGACACTTCAATAGGTTTTTTTAATTCATAATAATTAGAAAAAATGCAATACTCAAATCAATACCGACATCTCTTAACCCTGTTGATGTTAGGCTGGGTTATCAGCAATAGCTCGTGTAAAAAAATACTGGAACAGGAACCTAAAAACTCTACCTACGACCAGGTATTCTGGCAAACAGCAAAAGACTGCGAGTTTGCCATTGCCGGTAATTACTCATTATTAAGAGCATCATTTACCGCCACTTCTTCTTACGAGGAAAATGCATTTCGCTACAATATGTACGGAGATGCGCAAACCACATCCACCAGCTATTTTACTATTAACTATAACGGGGACGGGCTGGAAGGCATACAGGGAGGAGACTTCACTTTCCAGTATAATATCCAAACGCTGGGAGACTGGACCGTTTTTTATAAAACCATTGCTTACAGCAATATCATCCTTAAAAAGATACCACTGATCCCCGATGAAAAATTAGCCAGGGATGTTGTAAATGTTCAAACCTTTAAAAACAAGATCATGGGCCAGGCGTTGTTCATCAGGGCATTGAGCTACTTCGAGCTGGTTAAGGTTTGGGGAGATGTACCATTGGTGACAGAAGCCTACGACGATGTACTGAGCGCACCCCAGCTACCAAGATCTTCCAAGGCAGATGTTATGAAACAAATTGAAAACGACTGCCATGCAGCAATAAGCATGCTCAACTGGGGCAATGAATCTATACAGGAAAGAGGCGTTATTGCCAACAGAGGTTCGGTATATGCGCTTTTGGCACATTTGTATTTATGGCGTGCAACTATGACGAATGTAAATAGCGATACGCCTGTTATGAGCGATGTCAATAACGCCGACACTACCCTCAACACATTAATTGCGCGTGGCGGGTATTCGCTTGTTGACACCGCCAAGTATGGCGACCAGTTTATTAATCCTTCTACCGAAAGCATCTTTGAAGTTGCCATGAGCGAGAACAACCAGGAAGGAGCTTATTACCATATCGGGCTGGGCTTTCTAACCGGCACTTATGTGCAGGGATACGGTTCGTCACCCCGGTTCTGGGTCCCTGACCAATATATCGATAACCATTATGGTGTTGAAAGAACAGGATATGGAGAAGGCTGGGTATTTCGCCCCGGCGGATGGCAATGGTTAGAGGTAAAAGTAGTAGGTACCCAATATTATATTGTAGAAAACGGCGTGGAGATCAATGTTACCGATGATGCTGACTTGTCTGACGGCTATGCCTACGTATATTATGCCGATATTGACGATTATAAGCTGGAGCTCGTAGGAGGCTATGGTCCCGATCTGGGTGAAGTACGGTACAGGAACAACTTTGCAAAATCGGGCACCCAGGGCACCAACCTTATTAAATACAGGAATATTATTTACCGTAACCCCGGCAACCGTACCAACGGCTACCTGAGCAACAATCTCCCCGTTTTCAGGCTAAGCGATATGCGTTTATTACAAGCCGAAGTGGCTTTGTATAAAAATGACCTGGCAACTGCCGCACAAATCATCAACTTTTTCAGGGACAGGAACAATTCTTCGTCCTCCAGGGTAAGTGCAACAGATAGCAAGTTCAACCTCACCAGGGAATACATACTGGAAAGAGGCAAGGAATTGTACATGGAAGGGCATATTTATTTTGACCTGTTGCGTACCAGGATGTATACTGAATTTATCGGCTGGATGAGCACTACCAGGTTTAGAGGGGAAGGCTTTTACTGGCCTGTGTACCCGCTGCTGTTTAACGATAACAAATTCCTTACGCAAACATTATACTGGCGCGGTAAAGTATAATGATCATTTATTCACATAAAACTGTAATAATGAAAAATAAAATTTTAACAGTCATTTTTGCCGGTGTTATCCTTTTAGTCACCTCCTGTAAAAAAGACTATGCAGTTGATGGCGGTAAGTCTGACGAAAATGTAAATATGACCACCTACGACTACCTGAAATCAAAGCCGGTTTTCTCATCACTGGTTCACCTGATTGACAGGGCTGGTCTTAAAGACGCAGTAAACCAGCAAACCACTTTTTTTGCCACTACCAATTACGGAGTCGACGAGTACTTAAAAGCAATGAAAAATATCAGGGCGATAGAATTGGGCAATGAGAATATTACCTACACGCTGGATAGCATTCCCCTGTGGCGGCTTGATTCTTTAAAGACTTATATATTTCCGGAAAAACTGGGAAGAACCGCATTAACCACCAAAGGTTCTTTTTATCAATCCAGCTTTGGTAATATGAACAATACACGCATCAAATTGGGGTTAGCCCGAACCTATAGTTACGGCGCTTATGTTGATTATGTAGACTACATAACATATACAAAAGTGATAGCCGGTGACGATTCTGAAGTACTGGACCCCTCCACCATCCCCCCGGCAGAAGTGGACAGGGTAGTGTATGTGCAATCGTCGGGCATTATTACCACTAATGGGGTGGTGCACGTATTAGACGGTTTTCACCGGTTATTCTTTAACGCCAATAATGCTAATTAACGGCAGTTCTATTCAGTTCAAATTTTAAACAGGTAAATAATGAGAAAATATTTAATACCCGCTTTTACCTTGCTTGTTTTTGGTGCGATCAATTGTAAAAAAATACAACAAGGTTTTTTAAGCGAGACCCTCCGATATACTTCGCCCGACCTTTATGCGCAACGAGGCCTGGCCCTGGTTCAATCAGCAAAAATATTTGCCGACGGCTCCACTCCCCCTATTACTTTCGAGCTGCTCAACCTGAGAGATAGCTCTGGAAAGCCCTTACCTGAGGCATTTAATACCAAGTACGATGTAACCGTTTTTAAGCCGGGCATGTCTTTTAATGCCGAAACGGACACAACCGTTGCCTTGTTAAATGCCAAGAGGGAAACCGTTTCTGTTCTCCCCATGGATTTCAATACATCGAGCGGGCAGTTGTCTTTTAATAAAGCAGCTTTAAATATTCCGCTGGGCATTTACAATTTTGATATCAAAGCTACCAACAGCGCCGGCTCAAGAATCTACCCTTCGTTTGGAAGAATACATGTAGTGGACCCTACCCAGGAGGACATGTTTCTGATAGAGGACAATGTTAACAACGCATTTGACATGGCGGGCACCACTTTCGCCAAAAGAAATCCGATCTTAAAATTTTCACGGGTATCGGCGGATGGCGCGCGGATCATTTTAAAGATTTCCGACAAAAATGGTTCGCCCTTTAACCCCAAAAAGGGTGAAGTAATAGCCCGCGGCGACAGGCCTACTTTTTTAAGCTATGCAAAGTTCAACCCTGTTGTTTTCACGGATACCGCTTTGGTTTGTGACTTTGAAGTGGCTCCTTTTCCGTTGGCAAAATATATAGCCGGCGGTACCGATTGGGGACACCTGATCTATTATCGCATCCCTGAAAAAAATATCATTTTTGACGGGTCTTCTTTAGGAACGCTAAATTCTAATTTAAGATTTGCGTTTACCATTAAAATGGAAGGTACTTTTATTATAGAATACCAGCTGCCGGACGCTGTAAGGGTACCGACGCCTTAAGCTCTTCCTGTTAATATTGAAAAGCCAGCGGTTTAAAACCGCTGGCTTTTTCATTAAAGCACTTAAGCTCGTCACCCAATGGCTTACAGCCCGTATTTATCTACCAGATATATTAAAGCCGCCATATTTACCGCACCCAGTTCCAGCTCTCTTTTATTCACCGATTCAAAGGTATCTGTACTGGCGTGGTGAATGTCAAAGTACCGCTGGGAGTCTGGCAAAAAGCCACATAAGGGTATGCCCAGCTGCTCTTTTAACGGGGCAATATCCGTGCCCCCGCCACCGCGGATCAGCTCATTACACCCGTAAGGACCGATCAGCTGTAACCAGCTTTTAACTTTTTCAAAAACAGCATCATTGCTATTAACACTAAATGCTCTTGGTGTAAAACCGCCCGCATCGCTTTCTATAGCCAGCACGTGCTTTTCGTTACGGGCTTTGGCCAGTTCGGCGTACTTGTCGCCTCCACGCACACCGTTTTCTTCGTTCGCAAACAATACGAACCTGATGGTATGCCGGGGCCGGTACCCCAATGCTTTTAAGGCCCTTAAAATTTCAATGGTTTGGGTAATACCCGCTCCGTCGTCATGCGCCCCTTCGCAGTTATCCCAGCTATCCAGGTGACCGCCAATAACAATATACCGATCAGGAAATTCTGTTCCTTTCAGTTCGCCGATAATATTGTTACCTTCTGCATCCGGCAGAAAATGACCATTTGTTTTTAATGATACTTTTACAGGCTTATTTTTTTCTAATTCGGCCGCCAGCCAGTCGGCATCATGCAGGCCCACCGCTACAGCCGGTATCTTGGCATACATCGAATCATAACGTGTGCCGCCGGTATGAGGTATATTGTCTACACTATGGCTCATGCTCCGTACCACCACGCCTATCGCCCCATACCGGGCGGCCCGGGAAGGCCCCTGCGACCGATACTTAGCAGCATCTCCATAAGCCTCAAAAGTGTGGATAAACCTGGGATTGAATTTATAATTATAGAAAACGATCTTACCCCTTACCTGGTCCTTTTTCTGTTCAAGCTCATCAAAATTATTAATCAGCACAACGGGAGCAGTAACAGATTTAGCGCCGGTTCCGATCGAATTTCCCAGGGCGATCACATTTAATTTTTTTACCCCCTTATCCGGGAATATAGCTGCGGCTTCATCTTTTCCGCCACGCACCCAGTGGGGTACCATTACAGGTTGTTTTACCACATTATCGCTCCCCGATTGCTGTAATAACCGGTACCCCCAGGCTTCTGCCTTATACATCTGGGGAGAGCCGGCAAGCCGGGCGCCTATCGTTTTGGTTAATGTGCGCAGGTTATCGTACGCTTTTCCATTGGTCAGGATTTCGTCTGCTATTTTCCTGATAAATTGCTCATCAGTATTCTGGGCAGAAATGCTCAAGCTAAAAAATAAAGACGCGGCTACAAACAATTTATGCTTCATGCTGTTATGGTATGTGTTTTGAGTAAAGATAAAAAAAGTCTGGCCCCCCGTTCACAGGATCAGCCAGATTTACCATAGATTGTCAAATAAGTGGATGAAAGTGTGCCCAAAGCCAACCGTTGTTATAACTATCCGCGGTTGCAGCCACGCAGACCACGCTTTTTCTTTGCTTATCACATAAAAATAATAAACTGCTGAAATGCAGACGAGACTAATAAATACAGAAACGGCTATCTTTAACACATGCGAATAGGTATTGTTTGCTATCCAACATTTGGGGGCAGTGGCGTATTAGCCACAGAACTAGGTAAAGCTCTGGCCCAAAAAGGCCACCAGGTACACTTTATAACATATCAGCAACCGGTGAGGCTAAGCGCTTTTAACCCTAACATTTACTATCACGAAGTGCAGGTACCTACTTACCCTCTTTTTGATTTCCCCCCCTATGAAACGGCACTGGCCAGCACCATGGTAAATGTGATCAAGAACTATAACCTCGACCTGCTGCATGTTCACTATGCCATTCCGCATGCGTCAGCCGCTTATATGGCAAAGAAAATTTTGCAGGAAGACGGGTATGAAATACCGGTGATTACTACCCTGCACGGAACCGATATAACGCTGGTAGGTAAGGATAAAATGTACTCGCCCGTGGTAGCTTTTTCTATCAACAAAAGTGATGTGATCACGGCTGTATCGCAAAACCTGCGCGAGGAAACCTACAGCACTTTTGATATAAAGAAGGAAATCGAAGTGGTTTATAATTTTATCGACGTTAAAAGGTTTAACCGTAAGCCATTTGATGCTTTTAAAAAAGTGCTGGCGCCCAACGGGGAAAAAGTATTGCTGCATGCCTCCAATTTCAGACAGGTGAAAAGGGTGCAGGATGTAGTAGAGATCTTTTACGAAGTTCAAAAAGAAATACCCTCCAAACTGCTGTTTGTAGGCGATGGCCCCGAACGGTTGCCGGCAGAAGACCTGGGCCGCAAACTGGGGATTTTTGAAAAAATGATTTTTGTAGGGAAGCAGGAACAAATTGAGGATGTATTTGCTATTGCCGATTTGTTTTTGTTGCCCTCTGAATATGAAAGTTTTGGATTAGCAGCGCTGGAAGCAATGGCTTCTAAGGTGCCTGTTATCTCCAGCAACGCGGGAGGCCTGAAAGAAGTAAATATCGACGGCGTTACCGGCTACACAGCCAATGTGGGCGATGTAAAAACGATGAGTGAACGTGCAATTGATATTCTGAAGGATAATGCTACTTTACAGAAATTCCGCCAGGGGGCTTTTGAGCATGCACAGCAATACAATATGGACGCCATCATTCCTCAATACGAAGCCATTTACAGGCGGTTTTGCAAGGACTGCTAAGAAGCGGGTGAGGAACATGGGGAGTGGAGAATAGGAGGTAGTCAGTTAAAGGCCGAAAAGAGCGTGCATCGATAAAATATGCAACAGACAATTTTCAATAAGCAATACGCGTCGTACGCAGCCTGACCCTTATCTTTCTAAACGTCGGGAAATCCTGTTCAGGATCTCGGTAGCTGCATCTATTTCATCTTTTTTGTTCGATATGCTTTCAATATTAAATCCAATCGGGATTTGTTTAGACGCGGCAAAATCTATCAGCTCATTGGCTATCATTACCGAAGTACGAACCGAAGTCTCCAGGATATCTTTGGAATGTTTCAAATCATTGTACAGCCACTTGGGAACTTCTATACCCAGCCATTTCATAAATTCCAGTGTTTTGATAGAACCACAGGGACTAAGCGTAAAAAAGATAGGCTTCATTTCATAGGCATTCTCCAGGGCATCATAATAATAGTCTGACAACAGGTTCTTGGAGTCAAACACATTATATACACACTGCGATACAAAAAAGCTGCACCCGTTTTGTATCTTGCTAAAAATTCTTTTGTTTTCATCTCCCTTTTTTGAATGCCGCTCAGGAATGGTAACGCCTCCTAATAGCAGATGATCATGATGCGTCCTTTTCAAATCATATGCATCCGCCAGGCCGAAGTTGGTTTTATCTACCTGGGCTTTGGACGAAGCGCCTACAAATACAAAATGCTCCAGGTCTTTGTTATTGCTTAACCAGCTATTAAAGCTGTCACTGGTTTGGTTGGCAATGCTTTTATAAACAATAACCGGCTGCTTTACGCTGCCCAGATAGTTCCTGTAGTAGGTTTCCGGCGCAACCGTATGAATAAAGGGATAAGTTCTCTCTTCGCTGGTTCTGTCACTTTCATCCTGGATATCATAGAGTATAATGCCATCCACATCCAGGTTCTTCATCCGTTCCAATTGTTTATGGGCAATAACTTCCAGCCGGCTTTGCTCCGTTGTAATTTTTGGAGGAGTGAAACTATAAAACAGCAGTCCTGTTTCCGCACTTTCAACCTTTTCCCGTAAAGACTTCATTCTTTCTTAATAAAACAATTCGCTAAAAACTTATCATAATATCCTGATGTCAGATGAACCAGGGCGCACTATTACTTATCTGCTCCTTAATACATTTCCTGCATATCTACCAGTTTGCGATAGATGCCTCCTTCAATCTGCATCAGCTCATGGTGTTTACCACGCTCAGCAATTTCCCCCTTATTCAAAACTATAATTTCATCTGCATTCCTAACGGTGCTTAAACGGTGCGCAATTACCAGCGAGGTACGGTTCTGCATCATATTATTGATGGCATCCTGTACCAGCCTTTCACTTTCCGTATCCAGCGATGATGTAGCTTCATCAAGTATAAGTATCGGTGGGTTTTTTAATACAGCGCGGGCAATCGTCAAACGCTGTTTTTCACCACCGCTTAGCTTTGCGCCCCTGTCTCCTATGTTCGTATTAAATTTCTCAGGTTTGCCCTCAATAAACCGGAAGGCATTAGCCACTTTAGCTGCATTCTCAATATCTTCCTGGGGGGCATCGGGATGCGCCAAAGTAATGTTATTGCCAATAGTGTCATTGAACAGGATGGGCTCCTGGCTCACGATCCCTATCTGTGCCCGAATGCTTTCAATACTATAATCTTTGATGTTGACGCCATCCACTAAAATTTCGCCATCGGTAACATCGTGAAAGCGCGGCACGAGGTCGGCCAGCGTGCTTTTACCGGCGCCGCTGCTTCCTACCAGGGCTACTGTTTTACCCTTGGGAATAGTGAGGTTAATGTTTTTAAGAATAGGCGTTTCATTATAGGAGAAAGAAACGTTTCGGAATTCAATGCCCTGGTCAAATGATTCTAACTGATTTGTTCCGTTATCCTCTACTTTAACAGGTGTGTTCAGGAGTTGCTCAATACGTTCGATTGCCGCAGAACCAGCCTGTACATTAAAGAATGAGGAAGACAGGGACTTCGCGGGGTTGATCATCATCGCAAAAATGGCTATAAATGCGATCAGGTCTCCCGCCGTTAAGGAGTCTCCGGTAAGAATAATGTTAGCTCCAAAATAAATAATAATACATAAAACGGCCACTCCCAGCAACTCTGTAAGAGGAGAAGCTAAATCCCTTCTTGCCGCCATTTTTTTGTTGATGCCCAGTAATGTATTATTTAAGCTAACAAAGCGGTTATTCAGGATCTTTTCTGCACAGAATGCTTTAATGATCCGGATACCACCCAGTGTTTCATCTAAAATGGATAAGGTATCTCCCACCCTTGACGCAGCTGCATTACTTTGCTTTTTTAAAGTGCGGCTGATACGCCCGATTATAAAGGCGGTGGCCGGTAAAAGGATCAGTAAAAACATGGAAAGATGGGGACTAATGGCTACCATTGCTACCAGGTAACTGATTACCATCACGGGATCTTTGATCAATCCCTCCATGGTATTGATAATGGAGCTTTCTACAAGCGCCGCATCATTGGTCATACGGCTCATAATATCCCCCTTCTTCTGTTCAGAGAAATATCCTACCGGCAAAGACAGCACTTTTGCGTACATATCATTTTTCAGATGGATAATAATAGAGCTTCTTACAGGCACGGATAACAGGGAAGAAAGATATAACAGCAGGTTCTTTAAGAAAATAGAAACGATCACCAAGACGCAGCATATTAATACGGCACGCATTTGCTGATTATTATTTACTAATCGTACCAGCTCCTGCCCCAGCAAATCCCCACCCGGAATTTTCTTAAGAATATTCTGTCCGCCAATGCCCGGCTCTTTAAAAATTAAAGACATAAGCGGCGCTAACATACCTAAAGAAACTACAGACAACGAAGAGCCCATTATTGTTAGTGAAATGTACATCGCTATTTTGCCCTTATATAAACCGATGTACTTAAATATTCTCCTGAATTTTTTCAATTGATTTCAAATTTTAAAGCCCACAAAGGTAACTATTTACCCGTTGTGAGGTGATAAAGAACTGTAAAGCTTCTGTTTGAACCGGCATTTGGCCTGTTTTGCCTGTTAGATGCAGGCCGTAAGCATGCTTTGATGACGTACAGTTTGTCACAAACCTTTAACCGGCAGCATTTTTGCTAACTTTGTATTGAAATATGTTAGAAAAAAAGAATATCATACAAGACCAACAAACGGCCGTTGTTGTAGGTGTTGTGCAAAAAGATCAGACAGAACAGCAGGTAAAAGATTACCTGGATGAGTTAGAGTTCCTGGCTGAAACAGCAGGCGCTGTTACAAAAAAAAGATTTATACAAAAGCTACAGCATCCTGATTCCCGCACTTTTGTAGGAAAGGGCAAGCTCGAAGAAATCCGGCAGTATATCTCATTCCACAGCATCGATCTTGTCATTTTCGATGATGAGTTGAGCGGTGCCCAGATCAATAATATACAGAAGGAGCTAAAAATAAAGGTGATTGATCGCTCGGACCTGATACTGGACATCTTTGCCCGGCGTGCCAAAACGGCACAGGCGCGTACCCAGGTAGAGCTGGCTCAATATCAATATATATTACCCCGCCTGCGTGGTATGTGGAGTCACCTGGAGCGGCAGGGAGCTGGTATTGGATCTCGCGGGCCCGGTGAAACGGAGATTGAAACAGACCGTCGTATTGTTCGGGATAAAATAACACTACTTCGTAAAAAACTTGCTGAAATAGATAAACAGGCGTTTACCCAACGGAAAGATCGCGGTGAATTTATCCGCGTGGCATTAGTAGGATATACCAATGTGGGCAAGAGCACGATTATGAATTTGCTGAGTAAAAGAGATGTTTTTGCAGAAAACAAGCTATTTGCCACACTCGATACCACAACCAGCAAGGTTGTTTTTGAAAACACCCCCTTTCTCTTAAGTGATACGGTGGGGTTCATACGAAAACTTCCGCATCACCTGGTAGAAAGCTTTAAAAGCACGCTGGATGAGGTACGCGAGGCAGATATTCTCATGCATGTAGTAGATATTTCCCATCCCAATTATGAAGACCAGCTGGCTGTAGTAAACAAAACCCTGCAGGAACTAAAGGCCTTTGACAAACCTACTGTGACCATCTTCAATAAAATGGATCTCTACGAAACGCAAACTTTTGACGAATGGCTGGGAGATGAAACCAAGGAAGAAATATTGCGCGACCTGTATGACCGGTGGAGCAATGAACTGCAGGGCAATGTAGTATTTGTATCGGCAACAGAAAGACGTAATGTGGAGGGCCTGCGTGAAACGATTTTGAATAAAGTGAAAGAATTATACGCAATACGCTATCCTTATAAGACGATGTTTTATTAGTTCATGGTTCATGGCGTATAGTTTATGGCATTGTTTGGTTCACTATGAACCATCAACTATGAGCCATCAGTCATCTGTCAACTCTCCCCTGTCAACTATCAACTATCCTCTGTCATCTCTAATGAACAACCTTACCTGGCATTTATTTGCCCTGCATTTAAACGAAATATCATTTAACCACGAAAACCTGGCTGAAATAAAGGTAGCGGGAAAAAAAATCTGCATTGCCCGGGTGGACAATAAAGCGTTTGCCTGTGCCGCTCAATGCCCCCATGCCGCAGTACCTTTAGTTGGAGGCTATGTAAATGTGCAGCAGCAAATCGTTTGCCCCTTGCACCGGTATAAGTTTAGCCTGGAGAATGGCAGGAATGTTTCCGGTGAAGGTTATTTCCTAAAAACCTATCCTGTAGAGGAAAGAGAGGATGGCTGGTATATTGGCCTGTAAATCGGCGTAGTGCTTACCGTCTTTTAACTGCATCTAATTTTGTCTGTATACCTCCAGTTATATCCCTGAAAAACATTGCCGCTACTCAATCACCTTATATTTTCCGGTTAAGGGCGTTACAAAAGCGGCGCTATATTAATCAGGCTGATTATCGGTATTTAAAAAATAACGCGTGACTCGATATTACCCAGCTGCTCCAAATCAACGCCACCCATTTATGGATTGTCTGATCTGCAGCTCAGGTTTTAAACCGGCTCAAGTAATAGTTTGCATTCTGCAGTTTTTGCCCTAGCACACTTTAATACTTTCATGATTTTGTGCATTCGATTGCGCAGGTTGAATCCGGAAATATTGAAGAATATTTCTATACTTTGTACCATTCCAAAATATCCTTCCTTTTTATTAAAGTAAAAGTTTAATACCTTTTGCCGGAAAATATACCATACCTTCTGAGCAGAATTGCCTACGCGCGGGACGAGCAGGCCTATAAAAACCTGTTCCTACATTTTCACCCGGGGTTATTTAGATTTTGCATTAGTATAACAAAAAATTTTGAAGCAGCCGAAGAAATTGTTTCCGACACCTTATTAAAAATATGGATGATGGAATCCAAACTCGGTTATGTGAACGATATACAAGCTTATTTATTTACGTCTGTAAAGAATGCCTCACTTACCTGGCTCTCTCAACAAAAAATGAGGCTGCTTGATATTGAGTCGATTGAACAAAATACAGAGATTACCGCGGAAACATTGTATGTTAATGCCGAAACAGGATGGGAAATAGAAAAAGCGATAGCAGACCTTCCTCATCAATGCCAGCTCGTATTCAGGTTGGTAAAGCAGGAAGGTCTTTCTTACAAACAAATAACCACCATACTGGAAATATCTCAAAACACTATCGAAGCCCATATGCGCACGGCCCTGAAGCGCATCAGGCAGCAACTCCAGGAATATCTTATGGGGAAAAAATAATTTTTCATTCCCTCTAACGGTAAAATCTTTTTTTCCAGTCTATATCATGTATGGACAATAGTATAGAGAAAAAGATATACGATCTTATTGCCGCAAAGATTTCAGGCAGGGCTTCTGCTGACGATCTCAGGCAGCTGGAACAGCTATTGTCGCAATACCCTGAATTCAGGTTTCTGAATGATGAGTTAAGCAAACCAGCTTATGATACAGAAAAAGCTCTCACGCATGCGAAAGAAGCCTACTTAGCTCATTATTATAGCAAGCTATACCTGGACCAGCAGCAGAAAAGGGATGAATGGGAGCAAAAAGATCCGGCTACAGTACATTCTAAAAAAGGTCAACCCACTTTAAAATACTTATCTATTGCCGCCAGCCTGGTTGTAATTGCCGCATTGCTGTTTCTTTTTTACCAGAAAGAGGCAAGTTATGCTATGAAAAGAAATATTAATGAGATGATCACCCAAAAAGGATCAAAATCGAGGCTGATACTACCTGATGGAACAACGGTAATTTTAAATGCTGATAGCAAAATATCCTATAGTAAGCACTTCAATGAGTCATCGAGGAATATAACGCTGATTGGCGAAGCCTATTTTGATGTAACACATGACCCCTCCCGCCCTTTTATTGTGCATACATCCAAAGCAAATATCAAGGTGCTGGGTACCAGGTTTAATGTGCGGGATTATCCTGATGACGCGCAGCTAGCCACCTCTTTAATAAAAGGAAAAGTGGAGGTAACAATAAAAGGAGCGACCGGCAAGACCTTTATCCTAAAGCCTTCTGATAAATTGACCATTGACAAAGCATTGGTGGAAGATATCAGGACAATGGAAAAGGCATTCCAGCTGACGCCGGTAACACAATTGGATTCGGTTATTGCCGAAACCTCATGGGTCTCTAACAAAATGGTTTATGCCAACAGGCCCTTTCCTGATATAATAAAGGACCTGGAAAGACAATTTGATGTCAGCATACACGTGTCAAAAGAAGCTATTAAAAAGTATAGGTATACAGGAGATTTTGAAGAGAATAATATTGATGATATCCTTAGGATACTACAGATTATTAAGCCATTTCATTATAAAACAGAAGGAAGAACTATCACTATTTATTAAACCATAAAACGATTGCCCATGATCAAGCTGTAATTACCGAACATAAAAATGGAGAATGCGGCAACATTCTCCAAAAGAAAAGTTTTCAAACAAATTGTAAATGCTAAAAACTTAAAACAAAGTTATGGAAAAATCAACTCGCTCTTTTCCACGGGGAGGGTTATGCCTTATCAGAAAGGCGCTCTTAATTATGAAATTATCTCTCTTTTTTTTATTAATTGCTTTGCAGGTTTCCGCGGTTAATTACGCGCAGGAAACCATCAATATGAAGGCAGAAAGCATTGATCTCAAAGATGTCTTTAAAACGATTGAAAAGCAAACAAGCTATCGCTTCTACTACAGTGAAGAAGACTTCGGCACCTACAATCCCATTTTTATTAACGCTGAAAAAGCAGGTATCTCTGAAGTGCTTAAAAAGGCTTTAAAAGGCACGGATATCAAGTGGAAAATCATCAACAAAACCAAGGTTGTTCTGTATAAAAACCGTGAACAACTACTGGAGCAGATCATGATGCCGGTAAAGGGTGTGGTGGTCAATGAATCAGGCCAGCCGGTTCAGGGTGCTTCAGTGGTTGTAAAAGGAAGTACAACAGGTACCACCACCAATGACAAAGGCGAATTCTCCTTAGAAGTACCAGAAGGTGTAACATTACTGGTTTCGGCGGTAGGTTTTATAGAGCAGGAAATAACAGTAGAGAACCAATCCATCAACATCGTATTAAAAACTACAGAAGCCAAAATGGATGAAGTGGTAGTGGTAGCCTACGGCACCCAGAAACGGGTGAACCTTTCAGGCGCTGTAAATACATTGAACACCAGCCAGGTAATAAACCGTCCGGTAACATCCTTAACCAATTCTTTACAGGGCCTTATTCCAGGTATGGTGGTTCTGGCCCGCCCGGGCGATGTAGGCAGTGATATCGGTTCTATTAATGTAAGGGGACGCGGCAACCTGGGTACTTCCGGTCCGCTGTTTATCGTGGATGGAGTACCGGTAACCGCAGGTGACTTTGCAAGGATCAACCCCGCTGACGTGGAGAGTATGTCTGTGTTAAAAGACGCATCAGCAGCTTCTCTTTACGGATCAAGGGCGGCTTATGGTGTTATATTAGTTACTACGAAAAGGGGTAAAGGAGGAAAGGCTGTGGTGAACTACAACGGTTATTACGGCGCGCAAAAAGCAACGGTATTACCCCGCTGGCTGGGCTCTTATGATTACGCTGTACTAAGCAATGAAGCCGCTGTAAACGCTGGTGGAACCGTGCCTTTCAAGGCTCCGCAATTGGAAAAAATAAAAAACCACTCCAGCCTAGACAGCTTTCCGGATACAGACTGGTATGCCCTTGCATTACGATCTTCGGCGCCTATTACCGAACACCAGGTCAACGTTTCGGGCGGCGGTACCACCCGTTATTACTTTAGCGGTGCCTATTTCAGGCAGGGATCGTTGATCCCGGATAAAGACCTTAACAGATATTCGTTTCGCACTAATGTAGAATCGCAGGTATCCGATCAGTTTAAAATAGGCGCCAACTTATCTTATATAAGAGACCATATCAACAGCGAAAGCGGGGATCTTAGTTTTGTCAGCCTTAACCGTGTAACACCTCTTTTGGTAAATAAGCAATCCAACGGAGAATGGGGAAGTATGAACGGAGGGGTTATAGACGCAACGCTTGCTGCGGATAACCCGGTTAGAAAATTACAGGAGGGCGGCAGAAATTCCTCTACAGGCAATCGCTTTATCGGAACGCTTAATGGAACATTCACTCCAGTGAAGGGCCTGAACTTTAATGGCCTTGTTTCCTATAACAATTTTAATTCGATCAATACGGCATTCGTCAACCGGATGGATCCTATCCCTAATTTTATAACCGGCGCTCCTTTAAACTCTACTGCTGTAACCGTAAACCAGCTTACCGAAAACTGGCAAAACGTTACCAATTTCTTGAGCCAGGTTACCGGCAGCTATGAAAAAAGCCGTAATCATCATTTCGGAAAACTGTTATTAGGTAGTTCTTACGAAAATAATTACGCACGTTCTTTAAGAGCTGTCAGGAAAAATTTTGTCATAAACGACCTGGACGATATAGACGCCGGGTCTACTGATCCTTCTAATAATGAAGTTTCCGGGGAGATCCCCAATGTTACACCCAGCGGTATTCAGCAATATGCTTTATTCTCAATATTTGGGCGGTTTAATTATTCTTACAGCGAGAAATATTTCTTCGAAGCCAATTTCAGGGCTGATGAAGCTTCGCGGTTTGCACCGGGCCATCGCTGGGGTTACTACCCTTCATTTTCAGGCGCATGGCGCATTTCTGAAGAACGTTTTCTAAAGAACAGCTCCTGGTTATCAGAGCTAAAACTAAGAGGCTCCTGGGGTAAGCTGGGCAATATCAACAACGTAGGCAACTACGACTTCTACGATGGGCTGACATCGGGAACGGTTGCTATTCTAGATCAAAAACAACAGGATGGCGTTTCACCGGGTAAACTATTTAACCCCACACTTTCCTGGGAAAAAGTGACGATGACCAATATTGGTATTGAAGCAGGCTTTATAAAGAATAAGCTTACCCTTCAGGCAGACCTGTTTAACAAGGTTACCGAAGGCATCCTTTTACAAGACGAATCGGTACCGGCAGAGGCAGGTTTGTCAAGTTCTCAATATCCTTCGAGAAATATCGGGAAAGTACAAAACAAGGGTATTGAACTTTCGGTAAATTATACAGATCGTATCGGAGAGCTTAGATATTCGATCGGGGGAAACCTGGCTAAAGTGAAAAACGAGATCCTGGCACTCAGTAATAGTGGTACCGATATGCTGACGGGAACCTACTATATTAATCGGGTGGGAGAGGCTGTAGGCTCTTTTTACATGTACCAAGCCAATGGATTATTTGTGAGTGATCAGGAAGTGGCGCAGCATGCAACACAGTTTTCCGGAACCAAAGCCGGTGATATTAAATACATTGATCAAAACGGCGATAAAGTAATCAATGGGGACGACAGGGTCATTACCGGCAATGATGTTCCTTATTTCAACTATGGCCTTAATGCTTCTTTAAGCTATAAAGGATTTGACCTGGCTGCTATCGGCCAGGGTGTATCAGGTGTGAAAGTGTACCTGGCCAATGAAGCATCGCAGGCATTTTTTAACGGCGCCGGTGTAAAAGAGTATGTATTAGGCCGCTGGACTGCTGAAAATCCCGATCCGAATGCTGCATATCCTCGGGTATTAAGATCCGCCGCTAATTCGCAGAATCTTCAGTTGTCCAGTTTCTGGCTGTTCAATGCAGATTACTTCAGGGTTAAATCCTTGTCTTTGGGGTACTCGCTTCCGGGCCAGGTCCTGCAGCGGGCTCGTATTAAGGGCTTGAGGATTTACCTGTCAAGCAATAATCCGTTTACAATAAGAGGTGATAAAAAAATGAAGGATTTTGACCCGGAATCTGCATCTACCCGGGCTTCCTATCCCCAGCTAAAATCCTATTCATTGGGTATCAATTTAACTCTTTAAAAAATCATTTATGAAACGTTTTATTCCCTATAGTTTTCTCTTTTTATTCTTTATACAATTCCTGGTTGGCTGTTCTAAACGCCTTGAATTGACCCCGCAGGATCAGATTTCAACAAACGCATTCTGGAAATCGTCCAGGGACGCACTGCTTGCGCTTAATGCCTGTTACAGCTCTTTACAATATGGCTTTAATTATGCGTATGACGATGGTTCTTCAGATAATGCATATGCTCAATATCCCTGGGAAAGCAATGCAACCTATATCAGTGCCGGGAATGTTGACCCTTCGCTGGACGCTGGCTATAACAGCCGCTACCAATCTATACGGACGCTCAACTATTTCCTCGACAATATAGATAAAGCCCCGCTTGATGACGCCACGAAAGGACGGTATATTGCCGAAGCCCGCGCCATAAGGGCTTTTGTCTATTACCAGCTTGCTGCTATTTTCGGGCCTGCACCCCTGTTAAAAAGCAGTTATACAGATCCGTTAGAAGCCGCTGCTGAGCCAAGCCCCCAGGCAGAGGTACTTAACTTTTCCATCTCAGAGCTTCAAGCTGTTGCAGATATTTTACCGGTTTCCTATGCCAGCGGCACAGGCAACGAAGCAGGCAGGATCACCCGCGGCGCCGCCTGGGCAATGCTTACACGGATACAATTGCACTTTGCTAAATGGGCAGATGCCGTAACCAGCGCTCAAAAAGTAATGGGGTTGGGTTACCAGCTTTTCCGTGTTGGTACGCTCTCTGCCGCGGACAGATCAGATGATTTTGCTTCTTTTATTGATTTTGCCAATGACGCTGATAAAGAGAAGTTTTACAAGGGCATGGCCAGTTACGAACAGCAATTCTGGGCAGCCAACGAGCTTGGTAACAAAGAGATCATCTTAAGTTCACAGGCCATCACCAATTCTTCTTATGAATGGGGAAATGGCCTGAATACATTGCTGCCTCCTTCTGTTTTAGGTGGATGGAGCTCCATAACTCCTACACAAAGCCTGATTAATGCATACTGGAACCGGAATGGAACCGCATTTACCCCGGCTACACCTGCTGTAAGGGCATCTAACTTTAATGACGGCAATCCTAACGCGTCTTTCTACTCGGAATTTAAAAACAGGGATACCCGCCTGTATGCAAGTGTGCTCTTTCCGTCAGTTACCTGGAACCGGTATTCTGATGGCTTTACGTTCTCATGGAAATCGGGCGTGAACAATAACAACAGTAAAATCGGATACAATTTCAGAAAATTGATTGATCCTGCTTATGTAGCCACCGAATGGGATGGTGCGCAGGACTTCCCCATCATTCGCTATGCAGAAGTTCTGCTTGCCTATGCCGAAGCAAAAAATGAAGTTAGTGGGCCAGACGCAGCTATCTATACTGCTTTAAACGACATAAGAGACAGGGCAGGTATGCCGGCAATAGATCAATTGGTTTATAACACAAAGGAAAAGCTTAGGGATCTCATCAGGAACGAAAGAAGGATCGAGCTGGCGGGAGAAGGACAGAGATATTTTGACATCAGGCGCTGGGGCATTGCCTCATCAGTAATGAGCAGCATCTTCGATCTCAATAATTCAAGAGTTCAGGAACGTACCTGGAATGACAAATATATACTTATGCCCTATCCCCAATCGGCTGTGGACCGTAATGCAAAACTTGCATCAGTGCAAGCAGCAAAAGGGTATTAGCATGCTTCTCCCCTTACAACAAAAAGCTACGGTTGCTGGCCGTAGCTTTTTTGCTTGTGGTATAACCAGTCATCATCTGTGATCTATACCTGTTTATCGCCGCTCCGTATAGGAGGGCACTAAATCGTTTTTATGTCTTCGGTTAATACGAAAACGCTTTAACTTCAGTATCCATATTTTATAAGAATCATACAATATCACTACCAGTAAAAATGCACTGATGATAAAGAACATTTTAAACTGAAGTGTTTTATAAAAGAGAGCAAACAAAACACCACCCACTACATATGATATAAAAATGGAGAATATCAGGGTGGCTTTATCTCTCAACTCCCTTTTATTCCTGAATTTTTTACTGGTGAACATGGATGCCAGCACCCCCAGATCGGTAGTAGCTCCCGTAAGGTGGGTGGTTTTTACCGCAAAGTTGGAAATACTCGCTGTAAGTCCGTTCTGTAAACCCATGGCAAATAACAATAGTGACAGCATCAGCTCCGACTCCTGTAATGAACCCTTGTATCCATACGTTCCATAAACACCTACCGCTAAAATACAGGCCAATTCCAGCAACAGGGGAAGCGCATGCGCCAGGTACTTATTTTTTTCAGACAGGTTAATTACCAGGAAATTAGATACAAAGCTGCCAAAGAAGAAAAGGAATATCCATGACCCCACCAATGCGATCTGGTAAATATTACCGTTCACCAGCTCAGAAGCTAAAATGGCAAAATAACCTGTAACATTAGAGGAGAATGACAGGAATAATAATAGTGAAGCCACATTAACCATGCCTGCCACTAAAGCAGTAAGTATGCCCAGCCTTACGTTATCCCCTAATGTTCTGCTATTACTATATTTACGTAACATAAGTTTTTCTTTAGATTTTTATACAACTAACTTTTGCGATACCACGAATCTTTGCATCCGTATCGAAGTTTAATTCCAGATTACCCTTGGTAAGCGTGGCTATATTATATCGCTCCACCCGGTTATTGTCATAGGTGATCATCAAAATATTGCCGCGGCCTTTGATTTTCCAGTTTGCCTGCTTTTTTACATTATTGCTGCTTAAAATAAGGCTTCCATCCGGGTTAAACACCCAGCGTTCCGCGTTAATAATACCCAGATCTGTAGCGGACATTTCCTTTACTTCACGAGGAGCAGACGTGGCAGCCCTCCCTATATGCGCACTATGGTATACCCGCTCATACTCCCAATGAACTTCTTTCCAGGTTCCGAGAATAACAGTTTCGGGATCATGATATGCCTTAACTGTAAATGACAAACAGGCCAACACTGCAAAAACAACGGTGATTATAATAAACGTTTTTTTCATTTTCCTCCCTCCTTTTATTAAAAAGCAAACACACTTTATAGTGATTCCACGGGAACAAAACTATTGCGGCGGTATTAGAACGATATAAAACTCAAATTAGAATTCAATTAGAAAAACAGAGCCTGGTATTAGAACCGTATTAAAAAACTCATACATAATCATATGATTGTCATTTTCTTCTTAAAGAAATCTTAACAATGCAACCTTTAAGCTACAGGGAGATGCATACTCCCGGCAGCAGAGCAAAAACAGTCTGGACCGTTCCAAACCTTATTTTCCCTTAATTTGTTATTTAATTACAATTTTATTTCCGTGCCATTTAAATTACATACACCTTTTCAGCCGGCTGGCGACCAGCCATCTGCCATTGCGCAACTTACCCAGGGAGTACTGGATGGGGAGAAGTACCAAACCCTGCTGGGCGTAACCGGAAGCGGGAAAACCTATACAATGGCTAATGTGATACAAAACACGCAGCGCCCCACATTAATCATCACCCACAATAAAACACTTGTGGCGCAGCTGTATGGTGAATTCCGCCAGTTTTTCCCTGAAAACGCGGTTGAATACTTTGTATCTTACTACGACTACTACCAGCCCGAAGCTTATTTACCCGTAAGCGATACCTATATAGAAAAGGACCTGGCAATCAATGAAGAACTGGATAAGCTCCGTTTGCGTACAATTACAAGCCTGCTGAGCGGCCGGCGGGATATTATAGTGGTTGCCTCAGTAAGTTGTATTTACGGAGCTGGTAATCCATCCGACTACGAGAACAGCATCATCCGCATTCAACGGGGGCAGACCATCTCGAGGCAGGCATTCCTGCACGCACTGGTGAATTCCCTGTATACGCGTACCACCATTGAGTTCAACCGCGGCACCTTCAGGGTGAAAGGCGATACAGTGGATATTAATCTTCCTTATGTTGATCACGGTTATAGAGTCACATTTTTCGGAGACGAGATCGAGGAAATCGAAACAATAGAAGTCGCCACCAATAAACGCATAGCAACTATAGATAATGCCGCTATATTCCCTGCCAACCTTTATGTAGCGCCCAAGGATATGATCCAGCAGGTAATCTACGAGATCCAGGATGAAATGACGGCACAGGTAGAATATTTTACCAGTGTAGGCAAGCTGATAGAGGCGCAACGTATCAAAGAGCGGGTGGAATATGATATTGAAATGATCAAAGAATTGGGCTATTGTAATGGCATTGAGAATTACTCCCGCTTTTTTGACCGTAGGCAACCGGGCACACGTCCCTTCTGCCTGTTAGACTACTTCCCGAAAGATTACCTGATGATCGTAGATGAAAGCCACCAGACCATGCCACAGATCAGCGGTATGTATGGCGGTGACCGCAGCCGGAAACTGATACTGGTTGATTACGGATTCCGGATTCCTTCTGCATTGGATAACCGCCCCCTGAATTTCCACGAATTTGAAAGCCTGCAAAACCAGGTAATTTATGTATCTGCAACGCCTGATACTTATGAGCTGGAAAAAACCGGTGGTGTGATTGCAGAGCAGGTGGTTCGGCCTACAGGCCTGCTCGACCCACCTATTGAGGTTCGCCCGAGCATTAACCAGATCGACGACTTGCTGGATGAAATTGACAAGCGCGTTACAAAAGGAGACCGGGTGCTGGTAACTACCTTAACCAAGCGAATGGCAGAGGAGATGGACAAATATTTACATCGGATCAATATCAAATCTAAATACATCCACAGCGAGGTAGATACCTTAGAGCGCGTTGAAATACTGCGCCAGCTGAGGTTGGGAGAGATTGATGTATTGGTGGGCGTCAACCTTTTAAGAGAGGGGCTGGATTTACCCGAAGTGAGTTTGGTGGCTATTTTGGATGCCGATAAAGAAGGTTTTTTACGTAATGAGAAATCATTAACGCAAACAGCGGGACGTGCAGCGCGAAACGTAGATGGGTTAGTAATTTTTTATGCGGACACCATGACGGGCAGTATGCAACGTACTATCGATGAAACCAATCGCCGCCGGGAGAAGCAGATTGCCTACAATATTGAGCATAACATCACACCGCGTACAGTGGTTAAGTCGAAGGAAGATGTATTCAAACAAACCAGCGTTTTAGACATTAAAGGGTTTGACGAGAAAGAGCCTTTGGCCATTGGTTTTGATGAAGACCTGGTAACGGTGGCTGCGGAAGAGGAAGTAGTGTATAAAACCATTCCGCAAATGGAAAAAGCCATTGCCAAAACCAAAAAAGATATGGAAAAAGCGGCGCGCGACCTTGATTTTATGGAAGCTGCCAAGTTAAGAGACGAAATGTTCAGGTTACAAAAAGAGTTAGAGGCAATGAAGTAATACTGAAATACCTGCCCGAATGCGCAGCAGGCGGGTTCAGGTTACAAAAGAAGCTGGAAGGAATGAAGTAGTGGAGTAAATTCTTTTGAACTACGCACACCTTAGCCTGTTAAAATGCTGAACGCTCATCATAATTAAAAGTCCACATGTCAACCTTTCTGTCAGCCGAATGGCGTAAACTGGCCATGGCTAATTATGCTATTGATCCGGCCATACTAAAGCCATTTGTTCCTTATAAAACGGAGCTGGATACCTGGAATAACACCTGCTATGTGAGCCTGGTGGGTTTTATGTTTCTACAAACCCAATTGCTGGGCACGAAAATACCTGGCCATGTAAATTTTGAAGAGGTGAACCTGCGTTTTTATGTACGATATAAAGACGGTAATAGCTGGAAACGCGGCGTTGTATTCATTAAGGAGATTGTTCCTAAAACTATGATCGCCTGGGTGGCCAATAATGTATATGGCGAAAACTACGAAGCGTTACCCATGCGCCATGACTGGCAAACCGGTACTGACAATCAGATAATCAGCTATGGATGGAAAAAGCGGCAATGGCATGAGATGACTATTCATGCGAGCGCCAATCCTGAAGATATCACAGCCGGCAGCGAAGCCGAATTTATAACCGAGCACTACTGGGGCTATACGCAAAGAGGATCGTTAAAAACGGGTGAATATGAAGTGCAGCATCCGCGCTGGCAAACCTACGAGGTGACTGACTACAGGATTAATGTTGATTTTGAATTGTCGTATGGACCTGTATTTGGATTCCTGAATGATAAACGACCGCAATCGGTTCTGCTGGCTGAAGGCTCAGTAATAAAAGTATTAAAAGGGAGTACCATCAAATAAGTTGAGGATCAGGAGTGCTGATTGTTGCTGACGCTCTTTAAGTTTTTTTAGCTTTTTTCCAGGCGATAAATAATTCTTCATTGCTTTTTAATGCCTGATATAACCGCTCTCCCGGTTGCTTTTGTAGCCATATTTTTTGCTGTATTCTCTTTATATGTTCAGGGGTATCCTGCATCAGATTAAATTAAATGTCTGGAGATTCAAATAACGTATACACTCATAGCAACACTTCCTGATAGCATATAAGGAATGTTATTTTCAGTAAGTGTATCGATTATTTTATGGAAAAATGATATCAATTCTGTATTAATTTAACTTCCGCTGCTGCTGAATGCTCAAAAATACAAAGTAAAACTTTATCACTTATCTTTGTAGTACTCATGGGGTGCCTTAATATTACGGGCTGAGATCATACCCAATAACCTGATCCGGGTAATGCCGGCGTAGGGAACAGATGGTACCGTTTCTATTATACTTCCGTGGGTTTTAATATGTATTGTTATGAACGGGAGTGAATGGTTTCATCTTTTTTTACAACAGCTCAAAGCCGTACCGGTGCTGGAATGGCTGGGGGTAAGTTTTGGTGTAGCTGAAGTACTATTGGCAAGGGCTAATAAGATATGGCTATACCCCTGTGGCATTGTCTCTGTTATTATCTCTACCTATATCTTTTTTCATTCGGGCCTATATGCGGAAAGCGCCCTCAACATGTATTACCTTATCATGAGCATTTATGGCTGGTGGTGGTGGCAAAGAAGAAAGGATCATGAAGCGCCTCCCGTTACCCGCGCTACAAAAGTCGAGTGGTTTAAAACAATGGGCATTGTTATAGGCGCCTTTGCGATCTTATACGCCGTATTAACGAAATTTACTGATTCAACAGTACCTGTATTTGATTCCTGGGTGAGCGCTACAGCATGGGCAGGTATGTGGCTGCTGGCCAAAAGAAAAATTGAGAACTGGATCCTGCTGAACGTCAGCAATGCGTTTGCTATTCCTTTATTGTTTTATAAAGGATTACCCCTCTATGCCCTTTTAACCCTTTTCCTTTTCATTATTGCAGTACTGGGTTATATCGACTGGAATAAAACGATTAAAAAGAATGAGCAAAAAACAGCTTTTAGCTTTGAATAAAGAACGGATAAATCACCTGAGGAAATTATGCAAAGACGCTGAAAAGAAAGGGTCATTACCTAATGCTCTTTTAAAGATCGCCTACGAGGAAAAATGGTTTAAGCTTTTTCTGCCCAAGGCATACGACGGGCTGGAATTAGACCTGCCGGAGGCATTACGGTATGAAGAGCAGCTGGCGTATATTGATGGCAGCCTTGGGTGGACGATAACACTGTGCGCGGGTGCGAATCTTTTTGCGGGCTACATACACAGCAATAAAGCGGCTTCTATTTTCTCCTCTCCCAAAGTATGCTTTGGAGGCAGTGGCGCCGTAGGCGGTGTCGCTGCCAAAGTAAAAGACGGATACGTGGTGAACGGCTTCTGGCGTTATGCCACCGGCGCCCCTCATCTCACTCACTTTACTGCAAACTGTACTATTGAAGAAGACGGCCGGCCATTATTAAACGAAGACAACCGCCCCGTGGTAAGATCATTTTTCTTTAATAAAAAAGATGTCACCATCCATGAAGATTGGGACACTATGGGCCTTGTCGCTACTGCCGGGCACAGCTTCAGTGTAAAAAACCTCAAAGTACCCTTCGAACAAAGCTTTGTTATTGACCCCGCTTATGCAAGTTTAAAGGACAGCATTTACCAATACCCTTTTATGCCGCTGGCTGAATCAACCATTGCTGTTAATACATTGGGTATGACCAGGCGCTTTATAGAACTGGCGCTCGAAATCGTTACAAAAAGACAATCAAAAATAGGTGACGCAGCTTATACTATTGCGACAGAGCGTATTCATACAGCACAACAAAAAATAAACCAGCTGGCCGAACTGCTTTACCAATGGGTTCATACATCGTGGGATGAGCTTATTTCCAAAGGGCAGCCTTCCAAAAAAAATACCACCAGGATCGCAGATAAAAGCCGGGAGCTGGTGAATCAGTGCCGAACTGCAGTAACAGCTATTTATCCGTATTGCGGGCTTGCTGCCACTCACCCTTCGTCAGATATCAACCGGGTATTCAGGGATATTTTTACAGGTAGCCAGCACGGGTTACTCACTTTTTAACTTTAAAAGCTTTTGGCCAGCTTTTTAATATCGCCTGCAATACGGCTGATAAACAGGAACTGGTCTACCACAGGTTTAAATTCCACCAGCACCTTGCGGGTCTCTGTTTCTACAAGTCCCTGCTGTAATTCGAGCCTTCTTTTAGAGACCAGCTCATCCAATTCCTCTTTCAACTCTATAGGCGCGTGATGTTGTGCTTCGGTAACTTCTTTGTGCTCTATCAGCGATAATGCTTCGTTAAGCTCCGCCGTAATATCATCTTTAATAGCATGGAAATCTTCGTCGCCATACTTATTTTTAAAGCCCCTCGCAAACCCGGCCAGCGATACAATATGTGAGTTTAACGTATAGATCAATACCACCATCTGGTGGATCTTTTTCAGATCACCCTGCTTGCTTTTGGGTTCGTTCATCATACGGGTAAAACCGCCGGACAAATTGGCCTGCTCGATAAACGCTTCTTTCCGGCTCAGTTTATATTCCAGGTCGTTCAATGCCCCGGTAGCAAAAGTGGCAGCAACCGTTTCAAAATATTTTTTCGACGTTTTTAATGCGCTGGTGATGTAAGTATTCAGCTGCGTTTTTTCCCAGGAAGGCACCAAAACATAAGCAGCGATAAAAGCAATGATCGATCCTACCGTAGTATCAATTAACCTGCTTTTGAATATCTCGTAAAAGTTATGGCTATTGAGCAGGTAAAAAAAGATCATAATGAAAGCCGTCATGAAAATAACGCTCACCAAATATTTGGTACGCATAAAGCTATAAGTGATGATCATCAAAAAGATCATGGCAGCAAACTTGCCGTTCTGCGTGGGGATAAGATACAATAATGCCAATCCTCCCACCGCCCCCACAAAAGTACCGATCAGCCTTTGGTAATTCCTTTGGCGGGTAACGCTATAAGTAGGTTTTAAAATAACGATGATCGTGAGCAATACCCAGTAGCTGTACTGCAGCTCCAGCAAATTGGCTACCCCATACCCCAGTATACAGGCCAGTGTTACACGGATGGCATGCCTGAAACTATTGGATTTCAGCGAAAAGTTTTCTTTGAGTATTTCAATATCCAGGTCGGTTTTGGTTACAAAATGCTCATAGTTGCCCGACAGCTTATACTCCTTTATCTTCTTCCGGTCATAGCGGGTATAATGGTGTAAGGTATAAATACGAAGTGTAATTTCTTCAACGGATTGAAGCAATTTACGCATATTCACCAATGAGTCGAATGTTTCGGGGTTCCGGTACTTGTTGGCAAATTCTTCATACCTGGTTTGTAATAGCTTCAGCTCATTATTCAATTTCCGGGTAGCCCGCGGCGGGCGTCCGCTTTGTACTGCCAACCCTATCTGGTGCAGTTCGTCTACTATTACGTAGATCATTCGCTGAAAGTCGCTTAAAATACCACTATCATCGAAGCGTTTATGCATTGCTTCGTAATTGTAAAAGGTAGCAGACGCTTTTTCAAACAAGTCTATAGACTCTGTAAAAATGATGAGCAGCGTACGGCCTGTTACTGTAGACTCCTTTACGATGTTGCGGCTTTTAAAAAGCATTTCGCGTAGCAGGGTTTGTTTATCCTGTATCTGCTGCTGCTCTTCCATCAGCATTTTATAGATCTTATCGTAGTCAGCGTTCTTATCATAAAAAAGCGCCCGGGTGCCAAAATAATCGCCAATGGCAATAATATTATCACCCAATGCCTGCTGGATGATCTTGTAAGGTCTTACACCAAATAAAGCCAGGCTGAGCATGGTATACCAAAGACCTCCTGCTACCAGGAAGAGCCCGTGTATCAACACATCTACTCCTTCCGCACGCATATCTAGGGTTAAGATCATGATCAGAATCCCCGCAAAGCCAATGGAGTTAACGCGTGCGCCGTAAGCGCCAATAAAACTCAGGGAAAAGCAAAATATAGTGAGCCCTATCCCCAGTAAAAGAGGGTGATGATTGATATAACCGGTTATGACAGATGATAAGAAAATAAGCGCTACGGTTGCCAGCATACCATTGCGCCGCTGGTGTATGGGCCCAGGTATATCCGAAGCACTAACAGCCATCGCGCCCAGAGAAAGGATCAATCCTATCTCAAGCTTACCAAAATAGCTGAACACGATCGCCGGCAACGTAATACCAATGGTGATACGAATGGCTTCATTAAAATAGTAACTGCTTACAAATTGTTTATATTCCTTTATATAATCCACAACACAAAATTACCGGGTAGTTTAAAAAGGCTGGTGCATTCTCATTTGTTTTTTAACCGCGCCCCGATACCAGGCTCTTCCGGCACCTCGATCACCCCGTTTGCTTTATATATCATACCGCCTTCAACGGGGTCCTCGCTAAACATCAGTGCTGTATCAAAATCAAAATAAATGATCTGGTCGCTCGATAAAGCCAGGTGTGCAAAAGCAGTCATAGCGATTCTTGACTCCAGGAAGGCTCCGATCTGGATCTTAATATTATGGGTTTCAGCCAGCCTGATCATCTTTAAAGCTTTAAAAATGCCACCGCTTTTACCCAATTTAATATTGATCAGGTCACATGCCTTTAAGTCGATCAGCCTTTGCACATCATTATGATCACAACAGGTTTCGTCGCTCATAATGCGAACAGGACTTTGCCTGCGTATTTCAGGCAACTGCATAAAAGCCCAGCGGGGCAGCGGCTCTTCACAGTGCTGTATATTAAAAGGCTCCAGTGCTTTTAATGTAGTAATGGCTTCCTCGAATCCCCATCCCTGGTTGGCGTCTACCCTTAAAGGTATTTCGTATCCCACTGCTTCCCGTATAGCCCTGATCCGCTCTACATCATTGGCGCCGCCCTTTCCTATTTTCACTTTGATAACCGGGAAACCGGCTTCCTTAATTTTTAACGCATCAGCAGCCATCTTTGTTGCATCGCCCACGCTTACCGTATAATCTGTTTCAATTACTTTGCTTTTTGATCCACCCAGGTATTGATATAAAGGCTGCCCTGCCAGCTGTGCGGCAATATCATACAAAGCCATATCAAATGCGCTCTTGATACTGTTGTTACCGTAGATAACACTATCCAGTTCATTGATGCGATCTTCAATTTGCAAGGCATTCTTCCCCATCCATATCTTCTCAAAATATTTTGCTACAACAAGTGCAGTATCCGCGCTCTCCCCGTTAATACTCATAAACGGGCTACATTCTCCCCAGCCTGCAATACCTGCTTCGGTATGAACCACCACTACTACATTATCGGCGCTGTAAATGGGGCCTAGTGAAATGATAAAAGGCTCTTTTAAAGGAACAGATAGTTTGTGCAGTTCTATTTTTGTGATCAATGCTTTATCCATACGCTAAACTTACATGAAATTTTTTATTCGGAATGACGGATCATATAAAACCTGCCCATCGCAAGCTGTATAAAGCTGACAACATCCAGCCCGTATATGTTCAGCTGTTCAGCCTTTAGAGTTTCAACGCAAAGAAAAGAAGGCGCAAAGGATACGCAGAGGCATCCAATTCTGATGAAACCTGGAGTGTATATTACACTTAACCGCTCTGCATTATCCCTGCTTCTCCTGCCTCTGCAGTTAAGCTTCCTGATAAGCGCATAAAAAAACAGGCCGAAGCCTGTTCTTTTTCCAAAAGAGTACGAAAAATTAAACTATTTAACGAGTTTCAGTTCTTTAATGATATTAGAAGCGCCTCCTAATTTATCAATACACCATAATACATAGCGTATATCTACATTAATGGTACGGTTCAGGTCTTTATCGAAAGCCAGCTTATGGCTTAAAGCCTCATAGTTACCATCAAAGGCCAGGCCGATCAGCTCTCCATTGGCATTGATCACCGGCGAACCCGAGTTTCCACCGGTAATATCATTGGAAGAGATAAAGCCAATCACCAGGTCTTTACGAACAGGATCTGCATATTGTCCAAAGTCTTTCTTCTTAATTAATTCAATCTGTTTGGCAGGAAGATCAAATTCATAATCGCCCGCCACATATTTTTCCAGCAACCCTTTTGAAGTGGTTACATAATCGTAAGAAACGGCATCTTTAGGCTGATAAGGTTTTACCTGCCCGTAGCTTACACGCATGGTAAATGTTGCATCCGGGTACATCATTTTGGCTTTAGCAGCATCCATTTCCAGCACGCCCTTCAGGTATATCCTTCCGTAATCATTATTTTTTACAGTGAACTGCTGGTAAGCCGGGTCAAATTTCGAACGGTAATTATCAATAAATGCTGCGGCGTGCTGAACCGCCGGATCGCTGTTGATCTGCTCTGCATTACCTGCATTGACCACTGCGGCCCATTTTGCATCATCAAATATGGCTGTATTTTTAAATACATCTGCCGCATATTTTTTATAAGTAGCCATGTCGTCTAGCGAACCATACTTTTGCTGTAAGGCTTCAAAAAAGCCATTAGGCTGCTGAGCTTTCTCTACATTATCGTAAAACATTTTAGTGGAGGCTGCCAGTATGTTTTCATCGGAAGGCCTGTCTTCGGCTTCCAGGAAAGCAGCCCTGCGGGTATTGAGTTGTTTTTTAGCTTCTTCTGTACCTGCATTTTTGGCGGTAGCAGCCATTCTTGCACTTGCTGCAAATGCCACTAACGGCGATCCCAAAATACCTTCGTTCAGGTATACTCTTTCTTCGGCATAAGGTTTCCAATCCTCATAGGCTTTTGCCCAGTCTGCAAAAAGATTCTGGTACTCCGGCTTGCCTTTTGCCCAGGCATTAAATTTATCTTCTGCAGCTCTTTTCTGGCCATAAATATCATACTTCAACAATTGCTTGGTTTCGCCGTCAAAAAATTTCCAGTAATTAGCGATACCGGCATAGCTGGATGCCAGCTTCAGCTTCGTAGCGGGATCCTTCTTCATTTCTTCAAACATGTATTTCAGCCGCATATCGCGCAGCTTAACCAGGGTTGGATTATTCACCTCTGTAGCCAGCTTAATACCGTAAGAAGACTCGTAACGGTTGGTACCGCCGGGGTAACCCCAGATCATTGCAAAGTCATTTTCTTTTACCCCTTTTAATGAAACCGGTAAAAACCATTTGGGTTTTAACGGTACATTCGCCGCATCATAAGTAGCAGGCTTATTGTCTTTATTCGCGTATACACGGAAAATGGAGTAATCTCCTGTATGCCTGGGCCACTCCCAGTTATCGGTATCACCACCAAATTTACCCACGCTTTCGGGAGGTGTTCCCACCAGGCGGATGTCTTTATATATCTCGTAAACAAATGCCAGGTACTGGTTGCCCTTAAACATAGGGCTAACACGACATTCAATGCTGTTATCAGCGTCGCTCAACCTTTTATTGATGGCTGCTATAACCTCCTGTTGTTTAGCGGCCCGCTCCATACCCGATAGTTTGCCGAGTGCTGTTGTTACTTCTTTGGTCACATCTTCGATACGCAATAAGAACTGAACCGTAAGCGCTGTTTTTATTTCTTCGGCTTTGTTTTTGGCATAGAAGCCATCGCGCAGGTAATTGTGATCCACAGTGCTGGCAGCAGCAATAGAGCCATAGCCACAATGGTGGTTGGTAAAGATCAAACCTTCTGCACTTACAATCTCCCCCGTACATCCACCGCCGAAAATAATGATCGCGTCTTTCAGCGAATTTTTATTTACGCTGTACAATTGCTCTTTTGTCAGCTTCAGGCCTTTTTTCACCATATCATTATACACCTGCTGCCCTAACAAGTGAGGCAGCCACATGCCTTCATCGGCAAAGGATTTAAAAACCGTTGCTACCAGCAACAGCATCACCACCAGAGATCTTTTGAACATTATCATATAATTTGAATTGAAAGAAAACGCGTGTACGCTTCAAAATAGCGCACCAAACTTACAAAGAAAACGAAATGATTGGCTTTACACCAACCGCTCATCAAATATTAATGCTTGAATACAATTTCACGATCCGGGCTTTTTACTGCATTTATTTCAGCCAAAATGGTTTATTTTTATAGAGCTACCAATCTTCAACCCAATGACTAAGAAAATATTTAATTTTTTGACGGCCGCGTCATTAGTAAGCCTCGTGCTTTATTCGTGCAGCAAGAAAGACGTTATTGACAATTCCCCATTACCATGTACCTCCAATACAGCCCCGGCCAACGGCAGCAATGTAAGCACGCCTGCTGTAACCCTTAGCTGGACAGCAGTCACCGGCGCTAGCTCCTATGATATTTATATAGGCACTTCACCTTCAGCTATCAACCTGGTCGCTGCGGACATTACAGGCACTTCTTATAATTATACCTTGCCCTCGGCTGCTAATGCCACTTACCATTGGTACGTGGTGCCCAAAGCCAACAATAAAGAGGCTACCGGGTGTGCTTCGTCGGTCACCTCTTTTACCTACGGTACCGCCCCTGCAACGACTACCAATATTAGTCCGGCTGATGGGGCAACCGCTGCAACAAGCAGCATAACCCTGCAATGGAAGCATGCTAACGGCGCTACTGCCTACGATCTCTTTTTAGGAACCAGTGCAGCTACAGCAACCGTCATTGCCAGCAATCTTACCGACAGCTTTTATGTATATAATCTTCCGGCAGGTGCTTTATCCAACACCTATTATTGGTATGTGCAGCCCAAAAACAGCCTCGGCGCTGCACAAAACCCCGCTACAACCGCCACTTCGTTTAAATATCATTTGATAACACCACCCCCGGCAATGGGCTTTATGGTGATACAGTACTTTCCGAGTTATAGAACTGTGGCAGAATACCCCGACCGGATGTTCAAAATGTGCAATGTGGTGAACTATGCGTTTTCGGAAATCACCTCCGGCTCCACTATCACCGCACCTTCCGCTATTAAATTTGATTCAGTAAGAAGCAAGGCCAAAGCCAACGGTGCAAAAATCTTTTTATCCGTTAATGCTACAGCTGCCAATTTTATGCTGCTCCGGGATGCAACGCGTCGCAATACCCTGGTAAAAGACATTATGGGGAAAGCCCGCAGCCTGAACCTGGACGGCATAGACATGGACTATGAATACCCCCGGACAACTGATGGAACCGACACTGTTTTTGCCTTGCTCATGAAAGAACTATCAGACTCGCTGCATACCGATGGCAAATACTACCTGTCTGCCGCCATTACCCCCGGAAGGTATGCCGGTTCGGTAAGAGATGGATTGAAAAACGAGATATTTGCTTACGCAGACTTTTTTAATGTAATGGTATACGATGACTTCAGTACTACGGTACCCTATAAACACCACAGCAATATGGACCTGGTCAATTATTGTACTAATTACTGGATCAATACCAGGGGCATGCCTAAAGAAAAATTCGTATTGGGCATTCCTGCTTATGGCCGCAATTCAGGCGCTGCACAGGTATCAACCTCATTCAAAACAATCCTTGCTACTGGTACGCAGCTCGGGCCATCTCCCGTTCATTTGTCAGATTCGGCCACCATTACCCGTACCGATGGCTCCACTTTTACTACCTATTATACCGGACATGAAAGTGCGAAGCTAAAAGCTTTATCAGCCAAAAACAACGGCGGAGGGTTCATGTTCTGGGAAATGGGGCACGATGCCAACAACGACAACGCCCTGCTGAAAGTAACCTGCGACGCTATTGGAAAAACTTATTAACCGGGTAATGCTTTTGTGCAAAACATTGTAATATATTCGCAAGCAAATATTGGTACTGCATGAGCCTACCCGCAAAGCATTTGGAGGTAAAAACCTCCACAATCCCACAATCCGGTAAAGGATTATTTACAGCCGTTGACGTTCCTAAAGGAGCCGTAATAACAGAATATATTGGCCGCCGCGCCACCTGGGCTGAAGTGGAAGATGATGCAGACAACCCATACATTTACTTTATTGACGAGCAAAATGTGATTGATGCATCGAAGGATTTAAAATCCCTGGGACGTTATGCCAACGACGCAGCCGGCCTTACCCGTGTACCCGGCCTGAAGAACAATGCCGAGTATTATGAAGAAGGCAACCGCGTTTATATAAAAGCGAAAACGGCAATACCTGCAGGAAGCGAAATATTTGTTTCCTACGGCAAGGATTACTGGAAACAGGTAAGGGAAAATATTAAACTGGACACAGCGGCAAAGAAAAAGCCCGGTAACCCCTAATCCTGCCGGACTCTTCCGCTTACATTTCCAAACGTTTGAATAATTCCCCTTTCAAACGGAAACAAGGCTTTTTCCCTCACTTTAAACGTTAGGCGTATCTTTGCCGTCTATCAATTATCAGAACGTGGAGAAAAGCAATTTTGTAGACCAGATACGTGTTTATTGCCGCAGCGGGCATGGTGGAGCGGGTATCAAGCATTTTTTAAGAGATAAGTTTACCGCCAAAGGAGGCCCCGACGGAGGCGATGGCGGCCGTGGCGCCCATATTATTTTAAGAGGCAATCGCAACCTGTGGACATTGCTGCATTTACGTTACCATAAAAATGTGTTGGCAGAAGATGGGGAAAGCGGCGGACATAATAAATGTACCGGGCGTAGTGGTAAAGACATTATACTGGAAGTACCGCTGGGTACCGTTGCCATAGATGAAGAAACCGGTGAAAAAGAAGCCGAAATACTGGAAGACGGCCAGGAAGTGGTATGGCTGCCGGGAGGAAAAGGAGGCTTGGGCAATCATAATTTTGCTACGCCCACCAATCAGGCTCCCGAACATGCGCAGCCGGGAATGCCGGGCGTAGAAGGTTGGAAAGTACTGGAACTTAAGGTACTGGCAGACGTAGGACTGGTGGGCTTTCCGAATGCGGGCAAGTCAACACTCTTGTCGGTGATTACTGCAGCAAAGCCTAAGATCGCTGATTATGCATTTACCACTATCACACCTAACCTGGGTATTGTTGAATACCGTGATGGCCGGAGCTTTTGTATTGCCGATTTACCGGGTATAATTGAAGGGGCTGCCGAAGGCCGGGGACTGGGACACCGGTTCCTGCGTCATATAGAACGCAATCCCGTATTATTATTCCTGATCCCGGCCGACAGCAATGATCATCGCAAAGAATTTGAGATCCTGCTGAATGAGCTGGAACAATATAATGAAGAGCTGCTCCATAAGGAGATGCTGATCGCTATCAGCAAGAGTGACATGTTGGATGATGAGCTGAAACAGGCTATCAGCGCCGAAATGCCGGATAACATCCCGCACTTCTTTATTTCATCTGTCGCACAAAAGGGATTGGTAGAGCTAAAGGATGCTTTATGGAAGGCGCTCAATACCAAAGAGGAAGAATAATTCATTTTTAGTAAGTAACGACAGTTATTGCATTATTGCTTTATTTTTATACGACTCCTTTAAATCGTATAAACATTATTGCTGATGAAAAAGTTTGTCGTGCTTGCCACCGCCGTGATCACTTTCGGCACCGTATGTTCCGGACAGGTTTCTGTCAGCCAGCTTCTGACGGAAAATGAAACCAGTCCTTTAGGCTTAACCACCGCCCAACCCCGCTTTAGCTGGCAGATCCAAAGCCCACAACGAAATACCCTACAAAGTGCCTATGAGATCAAAGTAAGCAGTGAGAGGAATATCGTATGGAGTTCCGGTAAGGTTACCACTGACTCTTCTGTTCATATAGCTTATAAAGGGAGACCTTTATTGACTAACGGGAAATATCAATGGCAGGTAAAAGTATGGGACCAGGCTGGCAAAAGCTCCGCCTGGAGCGCTCCGGCTTCCTTCCAGATGGGGTTAATGAGCCCGGCCGACTGGAAGGCCCGATGGATTGAATCTGGTATAACAGAAGCGCCCTCCAGACCTTCACAGCTTTTCCGCAAGAGTTTTTCCACTGCTAGGAAAATTAAATCAGCCACCGCTTATATTACATCGCATGGCATGTATGAAGCCTACCTGAACGGTAAACGCATGGGCGATGCCTGGCTGACTCCGGGATGGACCTCTTACAATAAGCGCTTACAATACCAGTCTTATGATGTGACCCATCTTTTACAACAAGGCGCTAACACCGTTGGCGCAATGCTGGGCAACGGCTGGTACCGGAGCGTACTGGGATGGCAGAACAATGGTAATATTTACGGAAAGACCCTGGGACTGCTGATGCAAATTAATATTGAATATACTGATGGTAGTAAGGAGGTAGTGGCTACCGACGGCAGCTGGAAATCGGAAACCGGCGCTATTACCTATTCGGAGATCTATAATGGTGAAACCATCGACGCCCGTAAAGAAAAATTAAACTGGAATACGAATAACTATGACGACAACAGCTGGACTGCCGTACAGGTAAAAGATTACCCACTTACCAATATCGTTACGACGGTAAACGAACCCGTAAAAAAGCAGGAGTCATTTAAAGCGCTTAAAATAATTACTACGCCGGCCGGTGAAAAAGTAATCGACTTCGGCCAGAACCTGGTGGGATGGGTAGAGATGAAAGTAACCGGACGGGCCGGCGATTCCATTGTATTATCTCATGCAGAAGTGCTGGATAAAAAAGGTAACTTCTATACCGAAAACCTGCGTGCCGCTAAAGCGCAGAATAAGTATATCTTAAAAGGTGGAAGTGCAGAAACCTTCCACCCCTATTTTACCTGGCAGGGATTCAGGTATGTGAAAGTGGAAGGTTACCCCGGCGAACTAAAACCGGAAAATTTTACTGCCTACGCCCTGTATTCTGATATGAAACCAACCGGCATTTTCAACACTTCTGACGCGCTGATCAACCAGCTGCAGCATAATATTCAATGGGGACAAAAAGGTAATTTCCTGGATGTGCCTACTGACTGTCCGCAACGCGACGAACGCCTGGGCTGGACAGGTGATGCCCAGGCATTTTCAAGAACAGCCTCCTTCAACATGAACGTCAACAATTTTTTTGCTAAATGGCTGCGCGATGTGGAAGCGGATCAGCTGGACGGACTGGTACCGCATGTGATCCCTAACGTTTTAGGTAAAGACGGCAATAGCGCGGGCTGGGCCGACGTAGCCACTATTGTACCCTGGGATATGTACGTTGCTTACGGCGATAAACGCATCCTGGCCACTCAATACAATAGCATGAAGGCTTTTGTGGAAAGTGTACGTCGAACTACGAAGGATGATCTCTGGAACACCACCTGGCATTTCGGCGACTGGTTGTTTTACCGCCCCTTTGATGATAATGATGGCAGCAGCGCCGTTACTGATAAGCACCTGATTGCGCAATGCTTTTATGCTCACTCCACACAGCTGCTCATTAATGCGGCTAAGGTGTTGGGAAATAATGCAGATGCAGCCAGTTATACAGACCTGTTACAAAGAATAAAAGCAGCCTTTAACAGGGAATATGTAACGGCAACCGGCAGGCTGGTTTCCGGTACACAAACTGCATATGTGCTGGCGCTACAGTTTGATATGTTGCCCGAAAACAGTCGCAAACAAGCAGCAGGGCGGCTGGCAGAGAACATCAAACGCTACCATAACCATCTTACCACTGGCTTTCTGGGCACCCCTTACCTGTGCCATGTATTAACAAGATTTGGCTATAACGACCTGGCTTACACATTACTGATGCAAGACACTTATCCATCCTGGCTTTACCCGGTGAAAATGGGGGCTACTACAATATGGGAAAGATGGGACGGAATTAAAACTGATAGTTCTTTCCAAACTCCTACTATGAACTCTTTTAACCATTATGCTTATGGCGCTATCGGCGACTGGATGTACAGGAAGATGGTTGGCCTGGACACCTATGAAGATGGGGTGGGTTATAAACACATACAGGTAAAACCATATATTGGTGGCCCATTCGCATATGCCAGCGCCTCTTTGCAAACTTATTATGGAACATTAAGTAATGCGTGGAAAAAGGACAGCGTTCAAATAAACATGCAGGTAAAAATCCCGGCAAACACTAAGGCCTCTATTTACATTCCCGGAACTGATGTTGATAAAATAACGGAGAATGGCGCACCCTTATCGTCGTCAAAAGCCATTAAAGTGAAAGGGCAGGAAGAAGGGTATATAGTAGTGGAAACAGGCTCCGGCCATTATAACTTTGTAATAAAGCTATAGTGTACTGTTAAATAAAAAGGCGATATGCATTTTCATGCATATCGCCTTCTGCTATAATATAGCAAATTAAAAATTAACGGTCTCCAGGTCTTTGCCTGCGAGTATGCCATCTGTTGCCTTCAGATCAAATTTCAGGTCCTGCTTGGCTTTCATCTTAATAATGAATAATTCATTATCGCCGTTTAACAACGCTTTCTTGCCCACATTAACGAAAGTAGGGTATAACGCTTTGGCACCACCAGTATGCAACCGGTCATAAGTAAGGTTTTCCATTGCCCCGGTGCTGATGGTTTGCGTAGCCACGTATTCATATTTGTCTGCATCATAAGGCAATGCAAAACTCAATGCATTTACACTACCCAGTTGCAATCCTTTTACCGTTATTTCTATATTATCGCCTTTTTTATAAGAAGTCTTGTTTGGTATAAGGATCAACTTACCGCTCAGCTTTCCAACTGAGTCACGCGATACGCCACCGTCAAGCTGGGTTGTCACATTAGAAATATCGAAAGCATCGATCAGGTTATTTTTATTGATATCGCCGTTACTGATATAGCCTTCAAAGTCGCCATCCCCTTTCCGCAAACCGGTATAGTTGGTATACGAGGTCAGGTCATTATGATCAATCCTGCCATCATTGTTAATATCCCCGGGAATATAACTCGCGCTGCCCGGCACTTTAAATACATAGATTTCCCTGCCCGATCCAAAATTGCCCACACCTTCAGTAACCTGCAGTTTAATATACCTTGCCGTTGGTTTTGAAGCAAAAACAAACTCTTTAACCTCGTTACTTCGTTTCCATTGAACAGTACCTGCTTCCGTCCAGGATTTTCGATCCATACTGTAATAGATGGGCCCCTTCAGGATCACGCCGTTAAAACCACTGATCCGGGGAAGGTATTGCAGCTTGTCCAGCTGATTAACGCTTTTCAGGTCCAGCACCAGGTCGAAGGGTATAGCATTCTCTCCATATTTAGTATGCCAGTTATTATCCTCATCAAAATCAAATAACTTATTTAGCCCCTCACTACCTTGTGATGCGGCGGTGCTATGACCCGAAATGCCCTTAATAGCAAATTGTAACGGATTCATCTTTGTTCTTCCCGACGCAGCTGTCCAGGCTGATTCCCCGGTTTTATTTACGGCTCTTACCTGGAAACTATAATCAGATTCGGGCTGTAACTCTTCGAGTAAAAAGAAGGTATCAATAATATGTGAATACAGCATATCGTTGAATTGCACTTCATAAAAATCAGCATTAAGCGATTTCTTCCAGGATGGTTGAAGACTGAATGCCATGGCATTACTGTCAATTACAGTAAGGTTTGTAACAGGTGCAAGCTGACCTGTTGTTTTCTTAAACTTATTCTCGATATGGAAAGCAAATCCGCTTACAGCTACCTGCACTCTATTCTTGCTGATATCGGTAGCGGCCAGTTTTACCCACAACTGCGGGTTTCTTGTAATCTGTTGTTTCGAAAAATCACTGCCGTTGGTGGCAAAACGATTGAACTCCGGAGTGGCATTATAGAAATACACATTAGACTGTGCATCGAAATCATCGGCAGATGTTACCTGTTTTAATTTAATCTTTTTCTTACCTATCCAGGCCGTTATTTTTTTTGCCGGCTGAGAAACGTTGATCTTCAGCACGGTTGCTTTGTTGTTAGCAAAGCCGTCAAAATTTCCGTTAGCCGGGCTGATCGTTACCGAAGCCGCATCTTTTGTAGCGCTCATACGAATCTCAGTGGTAACGCCTTTGCCCGTTCGGTAGGCTTCGGTTACCCCATCATCATCATACTCTGTAAATGCAGAACTGCCTGCCGGGTACAACTCATAAGTGCGTAAGTTTTTATTGATCTCATGCACATTATTATTGGCATTAGCAAGAGGGATAATAGCGCCGGGCTTCACCAGTACAGGTAATTTCCAGAGCGGAGCGTTAAAATAGTTGATCACCCGACCGCCTTCGTATTGCTCGCCGGTGAAATAATCTATCCAGGTTCCTTTAGGCAGGTATATGCCATGCCTGATATCATTGCCCTCCTTATCTGCTTTGGTATCTTTATATATTGGCGCTATAAGGAACGACGGACCATACATAAACTGGTAGCGGGTAGCAGCACTTAATGTGTAGGGAGTTGCTTCATTTAAAAACATGGCCCTGATCATCGGTAACCCGTTTACCGCCTCTCTGGCAATGGAATAGGTATAGGGTATCAGCTCCGACTTCCACTTCAGGTAATTCCGGTTGATGGAAGTGGCTGGCTCACCCAATGCCTCGGGGTATTTGGGATTAGTTCCCCAACCATCCATATTCAGCTGCATGGGTGTAAAAGTTTTCCATTGAAAATCGCGAACATTCACCGGTATATTTTTGCCTCCGAATATGCCGTCCATATCAGAGCTGATATTGGGATTACCCGATAAGCCGGATCCGATATAAGTGGGGATATGAAAACGGATATACTCCCATTGGCCGCCTGTTTGGTCGCCGCTCCAGATGCCTGCATAACGCTGTGTGCCGGCCCAGCCATCTAACGAAATAATAAAGGGGCGCGCATTCTTCCCGTATTGTGAGGTAATCTCAGCCACATCCGCCACACCATTCAAGCCAAAAGAATAACCGGCTCCCACCCAGGCCACATCTGTTTTTAAAACACGAACACCGGCATCTCTTACTTCTTTTACAATATCACGCTGCAATAGGGCACTGATACCCGGTTTGGGATGCAGGTCACTTTGCGTCCACAACCCTATCTCTACGCCGTTTTTACGGGCATAGTCTCCAAAATTTTTCAGGTTCAACACGTTGCTATCCAATGTGCCCGTCTGGCCATAGCCCGCACCGTACCCGTCATTAGGCAGCACCCACCCCAGTGGCATGTCGTTACTTTTATAACGGTCAATCACTGCCCTTGCCGAGAACTGGTAGTTATTTTCCAGCTCTCCGTTTAGCGATTCCTTAATACCGCCATTGTCCTTCTGGCTTTCTTTATATTTCTTTCCATCTTCGAACAACACACCTGTAGTATCTTCCTTCCAGTAGTCGCGGTTATAGGCATTTAAATGTCCCTGGTAAAACGCAAATTTTGGTAACAGTACCGGGTGTCCGGTTAGCTGGTAAAAATCGTTGAGCAACGCAACAGCACCGTTATTTATCATAAAGAACAGATCGAGATAATCTGTTTCATGATATAATGTTACTATGCCCTTTTCTTTTAAACCAAAATCATATTTCCCCTTTTTAAAAGTATAACCCATTACTCCATACCCATTCGTGCTCCAGTAAAAAGGATTGGGAGATGCAACACCACCATCCGTCCAGCTATTTTGATTTTCAATGGCAATGGCTTTGCCCTTGTGAGAAAAACGGCCGTTCTGTACACCACCGCCATAAAAATATTCATCAGCGGCTTCCCGGAGTTTTACCATGGTTTTGTTTGCTTCAAAGCTAACCGGCTCAACGGACTGCACTACTGTTCTTCCATCGCCGGTTGCTATCGAAAACTGCGAAGAGGCTTTGTCAAACCGTACCGCAATGCTGCGGGTAGTTATTACAAACGATTGCTCCTGCTCCGTAACAGATAGTTTTGCCACCGGCTTACGTGGCTGGTTTACGAGTATCTGCGCTTCAGGCTTAGCCTCGGGTGCCCGTAACCGTTTAGCCGTGCTGTCGATAAAGAGCCTGAAAATATGATCGGCATAAAAATCTAAAAGTATATGCCGGCCATTATTGAGCTGCAGCTCCACTGTGGTTGGGTTAATCGTTGCAGCCGAAGTAATAACGGTATTATTAATAGTTTGTGCTGACGTAAAAGAGTTAAAACCTGCTGACAGGAAGCTTAAAAGTGATAGTGTAGAAAAGACTTTACGGAACATAATATGACGAATCGAAATGATTGAAATGCAAATAGCAAAAGTAGTTAATGGTACAGGCGATTCATCAATCTGCACAATCGTATGCGCAAATGCAGATTAGCAATACCCTAACACCCGGTAAACAAAATTGTTATTATTTTAGTGCCTCAACTAAACAATAATCAACATGAAGACAAAACAGCTGCTTACAGCAACCATTGCAAGCCTATGCCTCTTTACCGCCCGGGCCCAAACCAGCAACAGCACCGGCAATGAAGCGTTTCAACGGGATTTTGCCCGGCTTAATACGGAAAGCAAGTATAAAAGCATTTTTACAAACAATGCAAAAATCTCTTTTGATTATAATGAGGAGAAATTCCGAAAGTTCAAAAAGCTGCGAACCGGTGGTATCATATTAACAAGTGTGGGAGCAGGACTTATCATTGGTGGTACGGCATTGATCATTGATGGCAATAACCAGAACGACGGTTATAACTTCACAGGCGACTATTATGATGGCGACCTTACGGATGGTGATGGCAAAATAGTTGCCGGTGCGGTGGGCATTGCTTTTGGCGCTTTATCAACGGCCGGAGGTATTACCATGTGGGTAATCGGCAACAAAAAAATGAAAAAATACGGCGGCGGACAAATGTCCGTTCAACCTACTAAAAACGGTTTGGGACTGGCTTACAAGTTTTAATGCACAACAGCCCGTGACGCAAAATCACGGGCTGTTTTACCAATCAATGATGATCATAACTTAAAACACGTTTTAGTCTCCAACGCCCTTCATTGAGTATCCAAACATGGGTAAATGCCGCGGTTGCTGTATGTTTCCAGCTATTGGATTCCTTAATATAAAAAAGATGCACGCCTTCCTGTATAGCGCCGTATAATACATTTTTGCTGTACAGGGGAAATACTTTCAGGCTGCTATCTACTAATTCACGCTTGGGTTTTACCTCACCGCTACATATATTTTTTTGAACTGATGCTATGAATGCAGCTTTCCCATAGGAGGGGCCGGCTTTATCATGATAAAACTCCAGGTCTTCGCTAATCAATGTATCATAAGGAGAAAGATTACACCGATTAAACCCAACTTCAAAAACCAGGCTATCCCTGGCTTTTAAAGTCCTGTAAAGCTCAGACGTCCGGCTTTCCTGTCCCTTTGCCAGTGTTGCCAGCATAACAACACTTAACAATAGCAATGCCCTGATTACCTTATTGTATTTCATTACTCAGCCAGCTTCTTTTTTAACGCCTCAATCTCTTTTTGCTTTTGCTCTAACTCCCTCGCCATTTCTTCCTTGCTCTTATTTCGCGAAGGAGTCTGGTTGTATCGATACACTTCGGCGGTATCACTTCCCGGAGGAGGCGGAGGTGCCGGTGCAGCGGGTGGAACCAGTTTTGATGAGTCTGCAGCAGTACTGTCGCCATCCCAGCGATAATTATCATCGCCTGCCTTATTGTTGCTTTTCGCTACATCATCATTCTTATCATCATCATTTTTCAGGCTGCCATCGCTCTGCATTGTATAATCTGTGTTAGAGCGGTATCTCCTGATATTATGCGTAACATCTCTTGAACTTTTCAGCCTTCTTCTGCCATTGTTGAATTCCACGTTTAGGTTGTTCAGTTTGGCGAACACCGTACCATCAATATTTATTTTTTTACCTACAGGCACCTGTACCAGCACCAACACATTTTGAGCCCTGTATTTGCTGTTTTTATCTACCGCAAATCCAGCCGGCAGGTCTAGTACGCTGTCCGCAGAACTCACGGTGTATTTAATCTTTTTTGAACGGTTTAAAGCATCCTCATCCGATTGCCCCATGGCCTGCTTTATAATAGTTACATGATACAGGCTGTCTTCACTTTTCTGGAAATCTAGATTGATAGTGGACAATTTTAACGTATCTGCTGTAAGACTAAAGCCATCGAGCTCATTGCCGTTGTCGTTGAGCCAGCCGAAATTGCCTTCGTACACCAGTTCAGGCTGACTTACTTTAAAGATCATTTTACCGTTAGAAGGTTGCTGTATGACCGCTGTTTCTTCTACCGATTCGTATCTTCTAAAATCAGTTGACATACTGGCAAGGAAAAACATCAAACATATCCAGCCGATGGCCCATAAACCGCCAAAGGTCCAGTTTAAATAATTACCGGGCGTGCGAATACTGATCACTCTTCTGATCAGCCAGATCACCAGGCCTACAATGGGCGCGCCTATAAAAAGGATCAGGGTACCCCAGCCCAGCATTTGCTGCGTTTCGCTGGTCCACAAGAAATTGTTAACCGGCGCCCAGGCAAAACCGCTGAACAGGAAGGTCAGAAATACAGCCAGCAGGGAAACTGCGATGATTCCACCAATAATAATGAAGATCGCTTTAAAGATCATTGCGATTGCATACCCGATACCACGCCCGCTTTTCTGCGCCACATAAGTAAACTCCCGTCCAAACTGTTTTCCGCGGGTTTGCCCGAACGCTTCAGCACGTTTGCCAAAATTCTCTGCCGACTCCTGCACTTCTTTGCCCCAGTTCTTCATGCGCTCGCCAAAATCGCCCATTGTACTTTGTACATTTTGCTTGATGGTGTTTACATCAATATTCTGGCCGCGCATTTCCATTTTCTGGTAAGGCGTTAAAGCCTCTGGCAATACAATCCATAACACAATGTAGATAAAAATAAAAGTACCGGTAAGGCCGCTAAAAATCAGGTTGGGAAAGAAAGTAAAATCATTGTTCCAGCCAAATACATTTACACCTTTTAAAATACTGATGATCAACGGCAGCGCCAGTATTCCACGAACTGTATTGGTATTAATATTAAAGTAGGCCGAGATACCGCCTGCCACGCCGCCAAACCATTTATTATCGGGATCACGAAACATACGCTTTCCTTTGTAACTATCAATGCTGCGTGCTGGTAAAAAGATCCATAAAGCGATATAGATAAAAATACCGGTACCAAAACCACCAAACGATACAATAGCAAATAACACCCTTACTACGGTAGGATCAATGTTCAGCCAGTTGGCGATGCCGCTACAAACACCTCCCAATACTTTATTGTTAGAGTCGCGGTACAGGCGGCGTTTTTGATTAAGCGTAAAGTTGGGTGTGTATGCCGCACCTTGCGCAGCCGCATCAAAATCTTCGGGCCGGCCCATCGTTGCGATCATTTCATCCACATCGGCATCCGTAATATGGGGAGCCCCCTTACGTATTTTATCATTCATCAACTCACCAAAACGGGCTTCTATATCCGCTACAATCTCATCCCTACCCTCTTCGTTTTTAAAGTACTCGCGGAGACTATTGGTATAAGCCTGTACTTTTTCGTAGGCCGCATCTTCTATTGCAATGCTTCTGCCGCCTAATGTTATGTTGATTATCTGTTTCATGTTATCTCGTTTGTTGGTAGTAGTAGTTTATATAGTTGATGTTTGTGTTAGTGTATTGACTGCGCCTGAAAGTTCGTCCCATGTTTGCTGCAACTCCCGGTAAAAACTTTGCCCTTTTTCCGTAAGGGAAAAATATTTACGGGGAGGGCCGCCCGAGCTTTCTTCCCACCGGTAAGTTACCATTTCTGAGTTTTTTAACCGGGTTAAGAGAGGATATAAAGTTCCTTCTAAAATATGTAACCCCGCTCCCTTCATTTCCTCCGCGATATCACTGGGGTAAGCCTCTCCGCGTTTGATGATGGAAAGAATACAAAATTCCAGTATCCCTTTTCGCATCTGGCTCTGTGTATTTTCAATATTCATTGCTTGACTAATGTGATACAAAGATATTGGCAGTTAGCAGTAGTAGGCAATACAAAGTACTGTGCTTGGCATAAAAAACTCGGTAAACAACAGAATAGAACCGGTAAATAGCAGGATTTTTTATGTCCCCATCAGTAAACAGGTATCAACAAAATTGCCAAGCTCGCTTGTTCTTTTGTGCATCACCCATCCTATATAAACCGGTTATTGCAAATTAATGGTTCGCTCAATACCTGTCTGTTCCAGAAAATATGCATCATGCGATACAATGATCAAAGCGCCTTTATAATTATTAATTGCATGGGTAAGAATTTCTATATTTTGGATATCCAGGTTATTCGTCGGCTCATCCAGTACAATAAGATCGGGCGATTGATCTGAAATAGTCAGGCAACAAAGCAGCAGGCGCATTCTTTCACCACCACTCAGGGCGGCACAGGGTTTATCCCAATCATCCCTGCCAAACAAAAACCAGTTCAACCTTATTTTGATCTCATGCTCCTGCAAAGCCCCTGTATTAAATTGCTGGGCCTGCTCGTATACTTTCCTGCTGTTATCAATCAATGAATATTCCTGGTCGATATACACGGCATGCCGGATAGCGCTATATACTTCCTGCTCCGGCTTCAGATCGCCAAGAATGATTTTGATCAGTGTTGTTTTACCGGATCCGTTTGGTCCGCTTAAAGCCAGCCGCTCCCCGCTTAACAGGCTTAGATGCAGGGATTTTTTCCATACTTCTACCGAACCGTAATTAAAATTGAGTCCTTCCGCTTTAAACAGCAGCTTGCCTTTATGAAGATCAGAATCATCAAAGCCCAGCTTCATTTGATCCATATCCGGCATCGCTGACCGTAATTGTTGCAGCTCCTGCGATATGCCGCTTATCTTCTCAGCATGGGCCAACTTTAATTTGGAAGTACTGTGCTCCGCCTGGTTGCGCAGGGTATTCATCATAATACGGGCCACACCGGCCTTTTCCTGCTTGCCTTTGCCACGGGCATCCAGCTTTTGCTGCCGCTCTAAAGTCTCCCGTTCTTTTTCTTTGGCTTTCCTCAGTGCCTTTTCCTTACTCTGCAAATGGTCCTGCAACGCCTGGTCTGCTATATGTTTTTGCTCCTTGTAAAAATCATAATTACCGCCATAAACCGTAATGCCACCGGCACTTAGTTCAAGCATGGTATTGAGCAGGTTCAATAGCTTCCGGTCATGACTTACAATGATCAGCGTTTTGGAGGTCTGGCTGATAAAATCATATAATTGATTTCTGCCCGCAATATCCAGGTGGTTGCCCGGTTCATCCATAAGTATTAATTCAGGTTGATGGATATGAATACCCGCCAGGAATACTTTCATTTTCTGGCCGCCGCTCAAAGTATCCATACACTGGTTCATATGAAGCCCGCTAAGTCCCCACAGCCCTAATGCTTCAGCACAACGCTCTTCTATTGTCCAGTCGTCGTTCAGTATATCCATATTAGCTTCTGACACGTCACCGGCCAATATATGATGCAAAGCCTGCAAACGATCATGTACCCCGAGCGCCTGTGCAATGGTGAGATGATTGTATTGACCGAAAACCTGGGGTACATAATAAGGTGTTGCATCCAATTTGATTTCACCGGCAGCCGGTGTTAGTTGTCCTGCAATTATTTTAAGCAGGGTAGATTTGCCGGACCCGTTGTTGCCGATCAATGCCACTTTCTGGCCTTTTGGTATCGAAAAACCAAGATGGTCAAAAAGCTGTTCTTTATCAGGATGTAAATAGGAAATCTGGTAAAGTGTAAGCATACTTCTTTCTTTTAAAAATTAAAAATGGATCAGCGTTACTAACGCTAAAATCCTGTCTCAATCAAAAAAAGAAATTGGTATTACATGCTACAGATAATAATTTGCAGACAGCGAAGGTACGATTTTTTCAGTATTATTGGCCGAATAAGCATTAGCACAAATGGATATCACATTCGTGAAGTCGTAAAATAACAAGTCATGAAAGTATTTATTACCAAACCAATACCCGAAACAGGCATCCGATTAATAAAAGAAGCAGGACATGAAGTGACCATACATGATGAACGCCTGCCCCTGCCACAAGAAGAGCTGATTGCTCAATGCCTCCAGCACGATGCGCTGGTTAGCGCCGGTTTTAATAAGATAGATGCACATTTCCTGGAAGCCTGTAAGCACCTGAAAGTAGTTTCCTTATTTTCGGTAGGATACGACAGTGTTGATGTTGAAGCGGCCACCCGTTTAAAAATTCCCGTTGGTAATACCCCGGATGTATTGAGCAGAGCCACTGCTGATATCGCTTTCCTGTTGATGCTGGCCGTGAGCCGCAAGGCATTTTTTAATTATAAGAAAATATTAGACGGCAAATGGGAAGGATTTGAGCCCACGGCCCATTTAGGACAGGAGCTGTATGGTAAAACACTGGGTGTATTTGGGTTGGGCAATATCGGGTATGAAATGGCCATAAAGTGTAAAGCAGCATTCGGTATGAAGATCATTTACCATAACCGCAAGCCCAATGCTAAAGCTGACCAGGAGCTGCAGGCCACCTATGTAAGCTTTGAAGAACTATTAGCACAAAGCGATGTATTAACGCTACATGCTAATTTATCGGATGCGACCATGGGCATTTTTAATAAAGAGGCTTTCTGCCAAATGAAGTCCAATGCTATATTTATCAACACAGGTCGTGGCGGCTTGCATAATGAAGTGGATTTAAAAGATGCTTTAGACAAGGGGGTCATCTGGGGAGCCGGGCTGGACGTTACCAACCCGGAACCTATGGATAAAGATAATCCACTGCTCACTATGCCTAATGTTTGCATACTGCCACATATCGGCTCGGCCACGCAGGAAGCCCGTAATGGCATGGCAGTTATGGCCGCTAAGAATGTAATTGCAGGACTGGGAGGCGAACCATTACCTACCATAGTAAACCCTGATGTTTACCTCCAATAATGTATTTTTACGGCTATGAGTACAGAACTGACCCAACCAAAGCCCCTACCGGTTTTAGATAGTGAAGAGTTGCGTGTATTAGGCGCCTTGATGGAAAAATCCAAAACAACGCCTGAATACTACCCGATGACGCTGAACGGCCTTACCGCGGCCTGCAACCAAAAAACCTCGCGCAACCCGGTGGTAAACTATGACGAACAGATCGTGACCCTGATACTGGATCGCCTGAAGCGAAAAGGACTAGCGGCTACGGTAACCGGTGGAGGTAGTCGCGTGATCAAATACCGCCATACTATTGCATTAAACTATGAGTTTACGCCGGATGAACTGGCCGTGCTGTGTTTATTATTTTTAAGAGGCCCGCTTACGCCGGGTGAAATTAATAGCAACTCTGGCCGACTATATGAATTTGACGACCTGGCTGAAGTGCAGGCCGTGATTGAAAAATTATCTTCGGGCAATCAGCCATACATAAAACAACTGGAGCGGCAACCGGGTCAGAAAGAAGCACGTTATATGCATTTGTTTGGCGATGCCAATATACTGGATACTTATACTACAGAAAATGCTTCGGCGACGGCTTCTCCAACCCAAACGAATCTTGAGGAGCGCCTGAGTGCCGTAGAACAGGAACTGGCCACTTTAAAAGCCAACTTTGATAAGCTGATGAAGGAGCTGATGGGGTGAGGTAGGTTGATGGGTTAACTGGTTCACTGGTTAATTAGTTAAAAAGGGATTAATGTTCAAGCTCAAACTTTGCAAACCCCGAACCTTAAACCTTAAACTTTTAACCTCTCCTTCTTTCCAACAAGATCATCATCATCAGGCCCAGGGCAACACGCTCTTCCTGCGCGGGGTTCATGGGCATGAGTTGATCTACCGTGAAGCGACGGCCCCAGAAGGATTTTTGTTTTTTGATCTGCGCTACTTTAGTGCCGTGGTTATCATAAACTGAATAACTGGGGTTAAAAAAGTATCCCGAGAACATTCCTAAAAGAGGGATCTCGCTTAAAAATCCATCTGCTACTTTTACCCAGCCATTATCTTCCGATACATGAAATTCTTTCTGATCCTGGCCATCAAATATTTCATAAGTGGCTTTCCAGAGGCTGCGCCAGCCTTTGCGGCCAATACGGCCCAGCGGTTGCCCGTCATCCGTGGTCATTTTATAACTGGTGCTCCAGTCTATCCACTGATTGGCCTTAATATTAAACAGGCGCTGCGACTTGGACTCATCGGAGTATACGTCTACATTATCTTTCAGCTTAAAGATCTTCTCCCGTACATAAGCAATAGTATTTCCATAGGCATCTACCGCCTGGAAATCGTTAGCAATGGTAGTAACCTTAAAAGTAAACTGTAAAGGGTAAGCCAGGTTTCTCATTTCAAAAAATATTTATAGATTCACTTTAACCGGTCCGTAGTTGCCAGTGTAGAAAGCGGGATTATATATCACACCACCTGTTACTGTTGAACAGCAGCGCCTGTTGTGATACGATTTTAAATGCAACACCTGTTACTCCCACGCTGGTCGCTTGGGCAACCAGGGCATTACAGGCACTTTAGCCGGAACCCGGTAATAATTATTCCGGAGCGAATCATTCCAGCCCAGGGGGTTATTTTTAAAGATCTTACTGCTGTAAAAAACACTGCCTTCAATACCAGGGGTATAGCGGGCTATTTTGATCTGGTCGGGTAATTGGTTGGGGTTTCTCCACGCTGCCGTTGTGTTTGCTTCGGTAGCCCGGTAAATACCGTGGCCAATATATACGTGGCGGCCAAAACTGTGCGCCGCCCACCAGGTCACCATTTTCTCATATGGGACCAGCCGGTCATTGATCTCGCGGTATAGCTGCGGTGTTACATAGTCGATCCAGCCTTTACGCAACCATAACAGTATGTCGGCATATAAATGATCATAGTTGGTCAGGCCGCCTTTGCTATCGCTGCCCTGTGTATCATCCGACAAATTGCGCCATACACTAAAGGGACTAATGCCAAATTTTACATATGGCTTGGTAGCTTTAATAGCGATATTGATATTTTTAATGATTGAATCTACATTACTGCGGCGCCAGTCGTTTTTGCTGAGGCTGGTGCCGGAGCGCTGGTAAGCATAATCATCAGGGAAAGGCTTACCACCTACCGGGTACGGGTAAAAATAATCATCCATGTGAATGGCGTCTACATCGTAGCGTCTTACAATATCCTTTATCACATCAATCACGAAGTTTTGTACCTGCACATTGGCCGGATTGAAGTATTTGGTAGTACCATAAGTAAGAAACCAGTCGGGATGCTTGCGCATGATATGGTCCGGCGCAATAGAAGATCTTCCTACGGTAAATTCTGCGCGGTAAGGATTGAGCCATGCATGGAATTCCATACCCCTTTTATGCGCTTCCTGTATCATAAAGGCCATGGGATCATAAAACGGCACGGGTGCTTTTCCCTGGGTACCGGTTAACCACTGGCTCCAGGGTTCATATGGAGAGGGATAAAAGGCATCGCCGGCCGGCCTTACCTGTACGATCACCGCATTCATGCCATTACGCTGGTGCATATCCAGCTGACGTATAAAATCAGCTTTCTGCGCTTCTACACTGGCATTCTGCGGGGGCCAGTCGATATTCATTACCGTAGCGATCCAAACACCACGAAACTCATATTGCTGGGTCCATGCCGAATGAACGATTGCAATACATAAAACAACCAATAACGGGGCCTTCAACTTTTGCATAGGCGCAAAAATAGCCAAGTTGCATTAATGGCTAGGCTTTGGAATGCATTTTATCTAACAGGTTACTCACGAGGGTTGCTTCCTCCTCGGTAAGGTTGGCGAGATAGGACGCAATTTTATGATCGGTATCATCCAGTTGGGCCAGCAGCTCCAGGCCTTTTTCGGTAATACGTACTTCTACCAGGCGGCTATCCATTTTACTTGTTTTTTTGGTAACCAGTTTTTTAAGGATCAGGCGATCTACGATCCGGCTGGTATCGCTCATTTTATCGATCATCCGTTCCCTTATCTGCAATGTAGAAAGCGGGTTGGGCTGGCTGCCACGCAATATCCTTAATATATTATACTGCTGCATGGTAAGACCATGCTCGCTAAAGCGCTTTTTCAAAAAATTCTCCAGCCAGCGACTGCTATGAATAATATTGAACGCCAGTTTCTGGTAGGAACTTGCAAATTTGCTCTGCTTAATTTCTTCCTCAATGGTCATAGGGTGAGCATTAAATGATTAGAATCGTAGTAAATATATATAACTCCTACTAAATATAATCAATTTTAACGTCTTCATTTATCCCGTTCGCTATATATTACGGCAGGCATTTTGCCGTTAAAATAGTATATAAAATCTACCTCAGATGAATTATCGGTTCGTTGGAAATTCTGGATTAAGCGTTTCGGAAACTGGATTCGGGTGTATGTCATTATCGAAAACCCCTGATGCCGAGGCAGCGGCTATAATACACACAGCTGTTGATGCGGGCATTAATTATTTTGATACGGCCGATTTGTATGATAAGGGAGCTAACGAGGAATTGATAGGAAAGCTGCTAAAGCCGGTGCGAAGCAAAATTGTGCTGGCCACTAAAGTAGGCAACCAGTGGAAGAATGATGGAAGCGGCTGGGACTGGAACCCTACTAAAGATTACATCTTGAAAGCAGTTGATGAAAGCCTGCGCCGGCTGCAGACGGATTATATTGATCTGTACCAGCTGCATGGAGGCACTATTGAAGACCCCATCGACGAAACTATAGAGGCTTTTGAACAATTAATTCGGCAGGGAAAGATCCGGCATTACGGCATCAGCAGCATAAGGCCTAATGTGATCAGGGCTTACGTCGAAAAGTCCAGGATTATTTCCGTAATGCTGCAGTATAGCATCCTGGATCGCAGGCCGGAAGAAACTATATTGAATTTGCTACAATCAAACGGGGTGGGCATTATGGTACGTGGCGCGCTGGCCCAGGGGCTTTTAGCAGGCAAACCACCCAAAGAATACCTGGGCCATCCCGCTTCGGTAGTACAATCCGCTGCAGACAACCTGAAGGTACAAGCCACTGCATCAGCCACCACCCCATCGGCCCTGGCTACGCAATACGTACTCAGTCACCCGGCAGTAAGCAGCGTGGTAACCGGTATCAGAACGATGGAGCAGCTACAGGAAGCCATCGCTCCCCGGCCTGAACCTGATGTGGACTGGCTCGGTCAGTTAAAAACATCCGCTCCCGCCAATTTGTACCAGGAGCACCGGTAGTAAGCAGTAAAGCGCATTGGTCAACGGTTTACTTCACCTGAGTTGATAAAAGCAGGGTAGCAAAGGATGCGGAAAGAGGCGGGTTTTCTGAAAAATGTTGCTTAAAAAATTTTTCAAAATTGTTGTTTAAAATAAAATTATCCCTATTTTTGCAACCCCGAAAGGGAAAACAGGTATTCCTCCTTAGCTCAGTTGGTTAGAGCATCTGACTGTTAATCAGAGGGTCGCTGGTTCAAGTCCAGCAGGGGGAGCAAGAAAATCAAGGCGTTACATATAGTAACGCCTTTTTATATTAGGTGATGTACAAACAATGTACAAACATAATTCGTTAACAAAAATTTAACTATTCACATTTGCCCATCCCCCATTAAAACGGCCCTGCGTTTGTATCAATCCAAATTTTACCTAATCAGGAATATAAGATGGATCATTTTGAAAGTTTGGGAATTGATGGATCAAGCATAGATTTAGCTAATCTGAAAAGGAAGAACTTAATACTTTTTACCTCTTACAGAGGCGCTTGACGCTTTGATTTTGGCAGTAGATGTTTCTGCTGAAGCGTTAGTTCTCTTTTATTTATGAAGCCTAGGATCGCCGCACTTTGGGTTGCCATGGTTCGCGATACGGTCTGAATGATTCAAAGCAAGATGCTATTACATACAAAAAAGCCTGTTCATCACAGGTACAATACCAGTAGAACTAGCCAGTTTATAATATCGTCCATATGCACGTTTAATTAAAGCATAACATTTAACAATCAACAGAAATCTATGTTTCTGTGATCAGGTCCAGGTATCTCAGTGTTTTAGAAGAAATCTTTTGAATGAGAGTACCTTCGTTACGCCAGCTAGAGATAGAATTAGCGGTTATACGATAGGTAATATCTATAATTTTTAGATGCCAGCACCCAGTCGCCAACGACTTTAATAGATAAGCTGAGAAGTGTTTTGCCATCTGGCATTCCCGACAATACCTTAGCAAATTATGATACATTAAGATCGGTTTACGGTTATTAATTTTGTAACGATATAATTTGAAAAGATGAAAAGACTGAATTTGTTGATAGTATTATTTTGTGGCAGTGTTATCGGCGGTTGTGATCCGATGACCACCTACAAAAAAGTAATTCATAATGATTCCGAATATACGTTAACGGTTAAAAATTATACGAGAGCAGGGACACTTAGTTCATATGAACTACAAGCTACTCACACGATTAATGCAAAATCAGAATTAGTACTATCCGACGGAAATTATTTAGGAGATCCTAATACCCAATCTTGTATTATTTTCGGAGACTCTCTGGTAACTTCCGTCACTAATCAGGAAAACTCAAAAGTGAACTTTGACTTTAATGATGGTAAAAACTGGGAAAGATCAAAATCAGGCAATAGTGCTAAAGGGTATAGAATTGAATGCCATTCCACAGTTAATAACGAAAATATAACGTCGAAGTAATTGCAATGCCAGGAATAAGCTTTGTGTTGTGAGAGTGGCCAGTAGATCACCAGAAGCAAGCACCGATCTGTATAATCTGCTGCCAAAACTTTACAATGGATCGTTCTTATAAGGCCCCGGCAAAAGTTGGGGCCTTTTTATTTTTACTGATTGGTATCCCACGGACATCTTGCCTATGAAATAGTTTTGCCCTCAAAGAAAACGCAACCATGAATAGCGATTTTTGAAATGCCTCCTTTATTGATATTCTATGGAGGAATCGGCCGCAATGCTTACAATACAAGTTTTCCAAAAGATTATATTTGAGCTTCTACACATTCATTAATTGTTGGCTGGATAATTCCTTGATTTTTCTATTTCGAAGCTCAACAGCATCCCGAAGCAACTGGATCATTTCCTCTTGTTCCACAATTCTTTTTTGCAATGCTGATATTTCTAAATTCTTTTCAATAGTTTTTGTTACTTGATTTTCATCCAAAATAGAATTGATGTCAATTCCTCGATTATGCAAATAAATTAAATAATCAAGAGTGATTTCCTTCCGCTTTCCGGCCTCCATCAAAGAAATTGTATTTTGATGTATACCGCTATTCAGGCCCGCATCTTTTTGATTTTCACCAAGTAAAAGCCTTGCCTCTTTTAGCTTGTTTGCTATTGTTGAATTCATAAATTAAAAATTGCAATACAGGACTTTTTTAGTTAAATTTATACGAATATGTTATAAACAAACATAAAAACAGTATAAAAATAACAAAAAAAATACAAAAACAAACAAAATCACCCAAAATTGGCATAAATGGGAAGAATTATTATTGAAATTGACCAGGAGGAACTCAAAGAACTTGTCCAGGAGGCATTACGGAAGGTTTTGCAGGATTTCTCAGGTCCAACCAATAACAGTTCAGCCGATGAGGTGCTTTTGAATGTTGACGAGGCATGTGCATTTTTAAAGATGAAAAAGGCCACCCTCTACCAGAAAACGCATAAAAGAGAAATACCCTTTGTTAAAAAAGGTAAACCTCTTTTCTTCTCCAAAAAAGATCTGATTGAATGGCGGCTTAGCGGAAAAATCGAAACAATGGAGGAAAGTCTATTGCGCGCAGAATTGGAAGCAGGGGCTTCAAAGCTTAGAAAGAAACAAAACCAGTAATACAATGCAAATTCAAGACTTTAGACTGGGCAATATCGTTACACGCAGATATGCACCTTTCGATCATGCTATTATCATAGCACTTGATTGGGTAAAAACAGCCCATCTGCATGATAGAGAATTTCCGGAGGAGCTTTTAGACCTTGATGGAGTTCCCTTCACGAGAAACCTAATAACTCGTTATGGACTGGAAAACGTAATATCATTTGGCGGTAGGACATTCGAAATGAATTTGTCGCGAAACCGACTTTTCGTAATAGTCGATGACTCTATTGATTTTTCTCTTAAATATCTCCATGAGCTACAAAATCTGATATACATTCTAACCAACGAAGAGTTATTTGACCCGTTTACATTCTTTCCTGATGCCTAACCAAAATAAGACGCCCAGGAAAAACAACATCGAAATCTCCCTTTCCGATAAAACTACATTATATCAAAGCAACCGCGTCACACATAGTCGGTCTAGTGGATTAACGCTATTACAGGCCAGGATCTTTGTTTGCCTGATCAAAGAGTTACAGGAAGCCATAATTGCCTCTTTGAATGGAAAGAACTGGCAACAAATGCAACTGTTCCAAAGTGAAAACGCCGGGATGATACGGGTTGGAATACCACTGAAATTAATAGCTAAACCCAGGCAGTATCCGGAGGTATATCATTCTGCCATTCAATTAGCAAAAGCAAGCATTTTACTTCCTTCAACTATTTCGCAGGAGTATTTCAGTGTCGCAACCCTTTTCCCAAAGGTTGACTTACCCAAACGTATTAAAGGGGCCAGTATTATGTATGTCGAACTTTACAAGGCCACTGCGAACTTGCTTATAGAAATTGACAAAACCGGAAATGGGAAACCCGGCTATTTTACAAAATACCTTTTTGAGGTGGCTATGCGAGCCAGGAACAAATACACCTACAAAATTTACATGATAATTTCCAGTTGGAGAAATAAAGGGCTTTTTAAAATCACCTTAGATGATTTTAAACGACAATTAGGAATTGGCACTTCTGAATATCAGCAATACAAGGAATTTAAAAAAAGAGTGCTAATACCTGTTCAAAAGGAGCTGGAGAATAAATCAGACGTATGGTTTGCATTTACTGAATCTCGCCTAGAAAAAAAGGTGGTATCACTTCAATTCCGGATCATAGCCCCGGCACCAGAAAAGATATCTACTGAAAGGATTGATCATATCAAATATCTACTAACCACTCACTTTGCATTTACTCCCACTCACATAAAAGCGATCGAACCTTACTATAAAGTCCTGGCAGATAATTTTATTTATCAGGAAATCCTGCAAAAGCTGCAGGACCTCAACATTAAGATGCTTCACCACCCATCCAGAACGACGATCAACAATAAAGCCAGCTATGCACTGGCCTCACTGTTAAACTTTCTTACCTCACTTAAGTAGCCTTAAATAGCCTAGGACTTAAAGTTCGGTTTTTGCACCGTTTGGTCGTTATTGTTCGCTTTTTGTCCCTCTGTAACTACGGTATTTGTCGCGCTTCACTTCGGTTTCTGTCGCGGGTAAGTTCGGTTTTTGTCCCTCCGTTTCCTCCTGAACGCAGTTATCTCGGTCATTTCACGCTTCGAGCAAATCAACAAAAATTAAAAATTGATTATCAAAGAAATTGTTTTTAAGTTTTGCCTTACGGCGATAGCCAGAAAATCACGTTTCTCCGAAAAAATTGCAAAAAAATCACTTTCAACAATTCAGAATGCCCGGCGCGGAATTTAGAGTCTATCTTTGCTCACGGGTAACTAATTGCCTCACCAGGTGTTTAACTGGGACAGATTCTCCACTCAGCATTTTGTTCAACGCATCCCGCTCATAATACCCCCCTTCATTTTTACATATTCCAAATGCCTTACATCTTTTTAAAAACTGGCTTCGCTTCAAATTACAATACAGCATTGCTTCATCAGGTTTTAAGAATGGTTTATTACACATAACAACAGCCTTAAATATTATTGCTTCAAATTCCTTCATCGTATAAACATTTAGGTTAATAATGCGTTTAAGAAAAACGTTGAAAAGTTGTACCCGTGTCGGTTGGATAATAGTCATATCCAAGAATACTGTTTATTATGACCGCATTCCGATAAGGCCCTAAACCTAAATCAGGAGCATTGAACCCGTGCGTATGAAGTTCGGCATTCTGAACAAATACGCGGTTGTCCAGATCAATAGAGTAATTCCTGTTTGCAGCCAGTTTACCCTCTTTATTGTACTTAATTAACTTTCCAAGACCTTTTACTATTTCTGGAATATTATAGTGATACCCTGTGCATAAAATTAGCGTATTGGTTGTTTGCTTATTTGTTCTTCCGGTCTGCCTGTGTAATAATTCAACCTCCAGTTGTCCTTTGCTCTGCCTCACACCTACCACATTTGTATTAGTCATTATCTGCACCGGAAAATTAACCCCTTCCTGCCGGCCCTCATAAAGCTTATCGTATATGGAGTTAAGCAGATCCTGGCTTATTCCTTTGTATAAATATTTTTGCTTTCGAAGCAAACCTTCCTTCGTATCGTCCGGTAACCGAAAAAAGTAATCAATAAAGTCCGGCGAGGTAAATTCATAATTCATCTTTGCAGCCTCCATGGCAAAGAGCTGCCTGTTCCTAGTTACCCACGATAAGCTTGGATGGGAAGGTCTATCCAAGAGGTGATTAAATATCTCCCCGGCACTTTGCCCTGATCCAACTATCATGATATCATTAGCCTTTTCTATAGGATCACTGGCCGCTAAATAATTGGAAGAGTGGATTACCTTATTCGACTTCAAAACATCTGCCCATTGTGGCAAATAAGGTTTGGTACCCACTCCGACAACAATCTTTTTGGCCCGGATTAAAACCTCTTTACCTCCATTAACGGAACATCGGATAGTAAATACTTTCTTATTGGAGTCGTAAGTCATACTTATGGCTTCAGTTCCAAAGTATAAATTGGATAATTTACTACAGGCCCATTTACAATAACGGTTAAATTCTGTCCTTGTTAACGAGGCTGGCTCGTAAATACCAAACTGTAGTATTCTATTTTTTTCCCGCAAGTAGTTCAGGTAGCTGAATTTACTAGAAGGATCTACTAACGTTACCAGGTCCGCTAGCCAGGTTACTTGCAAGGTAGATCCAGGAATTAGCATCCCTTCATGCCAGGAGAATTCCTTTTTGGCATCAATAAATATCGTTGACAAATCTTTTATTGGATGGCAAAGGCAGGCAAGACCTAAGTTAAAGGGTCCGATGCCAACACCGGCAACATCGTAAATTTTGGTGTCCATAATCTTATTTTTTAGAGGTTTGAAAGTAGTATAAGAACAAGCGGGATAAAATGAAACTTAAAGTAGTCACAAATAGAATGGCAAACAGTGAAGGGTAGCCTGACAGGCTATTATACCCGAAAAGAGGGAGAAACCAACAAACAACAACCCATTGAATTATGTAGACGACAGTAACATTTTTACTTAACCACCTTAAAAAAGTAAATAACAGGTTATTTCTGATAAGCCAGTTTAGTAAAACAAATAGCAATAACCATAGAAATACAAAGCCAATATGAGCCAGGGTGCCACCAATACCAAGCCTATAGAAATTTTGGTTCCACTCTGGAGGTTCAACCTTATAAATTAGTCCCCCGAAAGAAATACATATGACCGCAGTGATTACAAGAATCAGTGCAACCCTTTTCGTAGTCATCTCTTTTATAACCTGCCCCAGTATCAGTCCCGAAAGAGGATAAACAAGCCAGGGAAACATAGGGAAATAGACCAAGGGCGGCTCTCCATATAAGAATTGACCCCAATAAGTGACATTTTCTGATAAACTCCATACAATTGGGGTAAATGAAAGCAAAAGAAGAACAAGCAAGATTTGGAAGGTTAGTAATACAATAAATCGCTTGATCAGGAAGCAAATGATATAGGCGAGACCAGCAAATTGTAAAATATCAATCAATCCTAAGAGTTGAAATAAAAAGTGATCATTACTCAAGCCATTATCAGTGATAAAGCTTTCAGGCAGCCATCCCATTAAGCCAGGGATAATAAATTTTAGTGTATTCAGTAAGTACCCCAGCAAGATTAGGAGAACTCCTCTTTTACCAATGTCTATTAATGATTTAGGCCTGGAATAGGCGACAAATACGCCCATCAGTAGCATAAACACTGGAGCGCCGGCCGTTTCGGCCAGGAAGCCGAGTATAAGGCCTAATACACCTTCTTTAACTGCAGGTTCTGAATAAAAAAGAACACTGTGAATTGCGGGCATTGTAAGCACAACAAAGCCTCTTGCAAGGGAAAAACCTCCCTTGATGGAATCTTGTCTCATGTATAATTTTTAGAGGGTGGGGAAAGCTGCTTTATTTTAAAGCCTTATCAAGGTCGGGTCTGGTGATCATAAAAAGCGAGGCTACTTTTGTGGAAAGTTGAATAGTCTTCTGAAATATAAACCCGGATCGGATAGCCAACTTGCATGCGTTAGTATTATTAACATCCGGTTCGGCCAAAATACGTTCAACACTAAAGAGAGTGAATAAAAATTCCAGCATAGATTGAAGAAGGAAAACTGAAATGTTTTTTTTTCTTAAATTTGAAGTAAATGCTATTAGCTCCCTATGTGGACTTAGCAATAGGTGAATGCCATAGTCTCCAGCCCTTGACTCATAAGCATTTACAAATGACTCTTCAGCACATTGAACTGGGTAAACCTCAACCAAGGCTACCGGATGTTGATTTACTATGATGAAAAATAGCTGAAGACAACAATTAGTCGTAACTGAGTGATAGAAATTATAGAGGTCGCGAAGAGATTTTTCTTCGGCCCAAAATTTTTTAGCGTATGCAAGTTGAGTCCACCGGTGAATGGTCTCAATGTCCTGGAGTAAATTGACCTCCCGGATACTTAGACTGCTTTCTCCTATTTTTTTGTTGTAAACAATCTTAAGGTTTATCCGGTCGTTTTGATGCGTATTCTTAATCATTTTTATCATTCGTTTAATGTGCTGCTAACAAAGTAAAAGCCCGCCCACGACTTTTATTTATCCAGTTAGCATTCTTTGTTATCCAATCGGAAATCTTATGAAAGGTCTATTTGATATTAGTTCTAATCGTGGAGACAGCTTTACCTGGAGTAATATAATACCACCCAGGCGCAGCGGTCTTATTCTACCGCTGGCAACACCTATTATGGTGACCGGTGGATGGGGAGACATGATTATGCAATTCAAGGAAATGAAGGAGTTTACTATTTGGCATTCTAGTTATTTTATTACGCAACGCAGACATTTTACAGTACGGGCCGATGTACCGGCGGTAGAGTTCAGCTTTTTGATTCATAACTCTGTCCTTCAAAAACTCACACCGCTCAACCAGGTCATCGTAAAGGAGGCGCAGTTTAACATCTTTTATGTCCCCAATATTGAAAACAAATCAAGCTTTGAAGCTGGGGAACATTACACAACACTTGACGTTCATTGTACCGTAGACTTCCTGAAAAAATTCAAAAGTTACTTCCCTGAGATCATTGATTCGTTTCTGGAAAACATCGACGTAAAAAAGCCTGTACAAATATTTTCATCCCACCTCTATGCAACCAATTTGATGATTTACCTGGTTAAAGACATTATTCGGTTACTGAGCAGGCCTGACGTACCTTCTATTTTCTTAGAGTTAGATGTAATGCTGCTACTCTCCCATGCCCTCGCCTGCAAGGCTATAGTGGACAACAAAGCAAATCAAACATCTCTTGAACAATTAAGTATCGTCCACTGGGTCAGCACCTCAATTTTAAAGGATTTGGCTACACCACCCAGCATTTCCCAAATGTCACGAAGTGCAGGGATGAATACTACCACCTTCAAAAAAATGTTTAAACAAATCAATGATCAGCCCATGTACGACTACTGGTCCTCTCACCGAATGGATGAAGCGCGCAACCGACTCCTGAACACAAACGACTCTATTAAGAGTATAGCCTTAGACCTGGGCTTTTCAGCTCTGTCAAACTTTTCGAAAGCATTTAAAAAACAGTTCCTTGTAGCACCTTCTTATTACCGGAAAAACGGCTAAAATATTTCCAAACGGATAACTCCAAAATGTACTAATTACCTATTTTCCACCCCACCTTTGTACTGGAAATACATACGAACTGGCCCTGCTCACTGCACAAATACCAATCTTAGGCTCTATCACCCCAAAATACCAGGCGAAGCCGAAAACCTGTAGAATCGAGTAGGCCCATTACCTAAACCAACAACACCCATAAACCAACTCCGGGTGTTGAGACACTCTCCCCAACTTTCGCGCAAGCGAGTTGTAAGCACTCAATTAATTCACTTAGCCAGAGCAAAATTTTAAAATGATTGGTATGAGTTTACCCTTAAATACGGATGAGCCTATACATGTAAAGAAACGGTGTCAAGAAACGGGAAAGGTCATTCATACCAGCCGAAAAGAAGCGTCTGACGCCCTTGCTAAATTAAAACGTGCCGCTTCAAGAACAGATGAAACGGGTAAACGTATTAAGCACCGCGGTTTAAAGCCTTCCGGAAAAAGAATTTATTATTGTTCATTTTGTAGTGGATACCACCTTACAAGCTGGAGTTGGTGTCGGCTGGGAACGAAAAGGTGGCTTACGCACCTCTCCTTAAAAGAAAATAAGGTTATATCACTCTTCTTTAAAACCTGACTCCCTTGGGTTAAAATATTTGATCTAATTAATGAATGCTATTGTTTACTGCAAAAACTGTATTTGCGGTAATGGGAAACCTATTACCCAAAAAATGATATTTATATGGAAGGTTCTATAAAAGAAAACATAAGGCGACAACGGCTAATAGTTGCTATAACAATAGTATTAATGGCTATGTGGATTCCGGTAGTAATAGATAAGTGGGCGTACTTTGAACTGTTTGCATCGGGTATGATGAACCAACCAATGTCAGGTCAGTTCAATCGCTTTTTAGTTTACCTATTACCTGTTTTGGAAAGCTTGACCGTATTACTACTCATTATGGGAAGGACCAGGACTCTGGGGATGTTGTTTTCCCTAGTATTAATGTTTCTATTTACGGGTTACGTGGGACTGGCCTTGATTGGAGTTTGGGAAAAACTACCGTGTAGTTGCGGATCTGTCATTAAAACCCTTAGCTGGAAACAACATTTTATTTTCAATTTATCATTTTTAATACTCAGTGCCTATGGGTTGAAAAAATCTTACCAAAGCAAGGCACCCTACCTCAGCGATGCAGAGTGCCAAGGGCTTGTCGGCCAAAAGACCGTATTATAATATCTCTAAACTAAAGTTTTTTATGGTAATCTTTTTTTGATCTAAAAAAAGGCCCCAAAAATGCAAATCAAAAATTTGCTCAAAAAAAATGCGGTATTGTTCGCTGCATTATGCATAACAGTAGCTACCAGTGCATTTAAAGCGAATACTGTTTTCAATGACACCTATAGCTATTCTGGTCCCGACTTTTCAACAGGCGAGTTTACTGATCCAAGTAATTGGAGTCGGGTAACTACACCTACTGCTGAGAATTGTGAACAATTGGTGCAGGATGTGACCTGTACAATGTCCCTTCCAAGTGGATATAACAGTGGCAACCTTTTGGACGGAGCGAAGGTAAACATCAGCCCGGCAGGATCATCAGGCTTACATACAGTAGCCAGTGTGCAGGACATATCCAATCCGTCAGATCCACAGAATATAGAATTTTCACAAACCAGAGGTGAATTGCCCTAATTAAACGGGTTCAGAGCAATAAAGCTGCCGAATTATCGGCAGCTTTATTTTCTATTATGGATTCTGCTCAATACCAGATATAGATATAATATCAGATGGCAAAGGAAGTGCATAGAATTTATGACCAGCCGGTAATGTAATGACATTACCATTGACCAGTCTTTTTTGAACAATGTTTGCTCCATCCTTATTAAATCTTTTAATATCAACCCACCTTAATCCCCTAAAGGGAAGCTCCTTTCTTCTTTCGCTCAACACCATATTCAATACCTCTTGTTGATCTGTCGAGGTCAAAGCTATAAACCGACTATCAAACCTATTTCTAAGCAAATAGTTTAGATCCTCCAGGGCCTGTTCGATCTTACCCTCTTTTGCCCGACATTCCGCTCTTATCAAGAGCATTTCATCGGTTGCAATACCGGTAAACAACCCATTTGCTGCATAATTCTTTTTTATTCGCTGGTATTGCCCCTGCGGTCTAAAATAAGCCACACTTCTTAGATCGCCAGGTTGATAGGACCTGTAAAAAACGGTATCAATTTCACCTCTTCCCAGGTTAGAAAAGGATAGATT
>Ga0136846_1208272_pt1 | contig 90924 bp, 68 predicted proteins | sample HopSoiMetagenom2_FD_96841 | JGI IMG/M metagenome (GOLD analysis project Ga0136846, IMG submission 96841) | Grasslands soil microbial communities from Hopland, California, USA - 2 Assembly 2016 (version 4) | ecosystem: Environmental > Terrestrial > Soil > Grasslands | place: USA: Hopland... | reverse complement strand
TTTTTTTTTTTTTTTTTTCTGAGGATAGGGAGTTTTTGTTCTGCAAACGAATAGTAGTTAGAATGATACTCATGCCTGACGATGCTAATATCAAAGCGTTTATAGAGAATCGCGCAAGTAGTGCGGAGGCCGAAGAGGTGTACAAATATTTACTCGCTAATCCTGATGCGGTTGAAAAACTTCGATTAATGGAAGACGTTTCAGATCAGGAGATTACTCAGGTGCGCTATGAAATCAAAGCCCATACTATTAAAAAGATACTGCCTTCTCGTAGAAGTTGGAAATTGATACAGCTTTTAGCTGGAGCTGCCGCGTTTTTTGTTTTGGTTATGTTCTTGTGGAAGACCGAATCTCAAGTAAAGATCACCCATTCGATTATTCAATACAATAATCATACTGAAGATACAGTTACATATTATCTGCCTGACAGCTCTCAAATGATGTTGGTGCCGGGTTCACAGGTAACTATCAAAGATAACTATGCTTTCAACCGACAGGTCAATGTGCTTTTGGGAGAGATTTGTTTTTCAGTGGTGAAGAATAATAAATTCCCGTTCACTGTATTCGCAAATAATATTAGCACCACGGCGGTTGGAACAAGATTCTGGATACGCCGGATAGGGAAGACAAAAGTAGGAGTATCCCTATTGAGTGGCCGAGTTTATATCAACTCTGTAGATACAGTATTTAAAATGGACACCGTCTTTTTAAATTTTCCGTCAAGTTGCCTGGTAAGCAAAAATGAAAATCGCGTACACTTTTATAAACAGGACACGGTAACCAGCAAAAAAGCAGATAAAATCCGGTCAGTGGAGTCATCTTCAGATAAAACCGGTAGTATCCTTTGGACCAGTGATAAAATGGTCTTTAATAATGTTTCGATCATAAATGTGTTAAAAAAGTTAGAGTTCCGTTACAAGGTGATTTTCCTGGTCAAGGATACATCCATTAATCAATTTAAGATAACGGGACAAATATTTTACAATGATTCGCTTGATATACTTATCGGCGCAATATGCCAGGTGAATAAGCTGGACTGCCAGCGGCGGGGCGACACTATAATGCTGCGACGGCGGTAAAGAATAAAAAATAATTCATTAATTCTAGAAGCTTGCAATGATCCATAACAAAAAGAATAATATGCTTAAAATTCCAAAACTATTTCTTATCACCGGCTTTTTGATTTTTACCGTGATTCATTCCTATGCGCAAACTAAAGTGACAGGAAAGATTTTGGGTGAGACGGGAGAAAATATGTCATTCACTACGATAACCGTTCGGGGGATAGGCCGCCCATACCAACAGATAATTGTCTCAGATACGCTGGGTATATTCACATTAAAATCTCTGGTTCCTGGTCAAAAGTATAATCTATATTTTGAAAGGGTCGGTTATGAGCGGGATTCGATAACAAATTATACGCTATTGAATAGTGAGAACAGCTCGCTGTTGGTGCGGATGCGCTTATCCAGATCAGAATTGAACGAGGTGGTTGTGGTGGGATATGGCACACAGAAAAAAGTAAACCTCACCGGTGCGGTATCGGTAGTCAAAGGCTCAGATATTCAAAACAGGCCTGTACTGAATGCTACACAAAGTTTACAGGGAATGGTACCGGGTCTTAACGTAAGCGTTGGAGCGAATACAAAACCAGGCCAAAGTTTTAACCTCAATATTCGCGGAGCTGGTAATCTCGCTGGCGGAGACGGGCCTTTCGTATTGGTAGATGGAATGCCTATGAGCTTAACGGATATTAATCCTGCTGATATAGAATCTATCTCAGTACTAAAGGATGCTGCAGCTTCCGCTGTCTATGGGGCACGGGCGCCATTCGGAGTTATTTTGGTTACCACCAAGAAGGGCAGGGCAGACAAAATGGGCGTCTCCTATGCAGGCAACTATGGTATAACCAGGCCTATTAACCTACCCCATGCTTCCAACTCTTATGATTTTGCCCAATACTTTAATGCTGCAACTTTCAACGCGCAGGGGAGCAAACAATATTCAGATGAGAAACTGGAGTTGCTAAAAAAATATATTGAAGATCCTTCAGGCATTAACATCTTTCCTGAAGCTACAGATAATTACCTGAGTAATTGGGAAAATACTGCAAACGGTGTAGCCAATACCGATTGGTTCAAATTTCACTATAAACCCTGGTCTCACCGCCAGTGGCATAATCTTAGCATAACCGGGGGATCCAACAAAATGCAATATTTTATTTCAGGGGGATATTTCAGTGAGAACGGACTGATGCGTTTTGCTGATATCGACTTCGACAGGCTGAATTTTAATAGTACGCTGACCTCGCAGATAACAGACTGGCTTAAATTCAAATTGAATACCAAGGTTACCAGTGATAAATTTGTCGCTCCTTTTAGTATTAGCGGAACATTTGAATCATTGTTTATGCATAACCTGGCGCGGATGCGACCCAATATTTCACCTTACGATTTGAATGGTAACTACAACGAAATTTCAAGTGTACCGTATTTCCAATCGGGTTCTGAATCGACCACCCGTAACTTCACATTTGCTTTATTGCCGGGCCTAGAAATTGAGCCATTAAGAAATTGGAAACTGATAGCAGATTTCAATGTCCGTCAGGACGATGGCCAGGTAGAAACATTGTTAGTACCGGGAACTGTATATGGAATAGACGGAACTCCAAAGCTCGTCAATAGGTCTGAATTTGCTATACCCATCGGAGGAAGCTATACCAGAAATGAAAACAATAACTTATATTTTTCTCCCAATATATATAGTACTTATACCTTTTCGATTCAGAAGGTTCATAATATTGGTGCCATGGCAGGCTTTCAGCAAGAGCTTAGTCAATTCAGGTCGCTTACTTCCTCGGCCCAAGATCTGATAAGTTTCAACCGCCCTGGTATTTCATTAACTACCACCGCGCCTACTACAAACGAATCGAGAAATGAATGGGCTACAAGGGGTTTTTTTGGACGGCTCACCTATAACTATAAAGAAAAATATTTGTTGGAGATAAATGGCCGTTATGACGGTTCCTCCCGCTTTGCCCCGGACAGTAGGTGGGGTTTTTTCCCTTCTATGTCGCTGGGCTATAATTTGGCAAAAGAACCGTTTATGAGAAGTTTGAAGAGTATTGTCAACAACCTGAAGATAAGAGGATCTTATGGCTTGTTGGGTAACCAAGCAGGGGCTGGCCTCTATTCCTACATCCAATCCATGTCCATTGGGGTTCCCGGAACCAATGGCGCGGGCCCTGCCTGGTTTTTTCAAAACGGCAGGGAGGCTGTTATTTTTGCCCCCGCTCCATTTAACACTTTTACAACCTGGGAAAAGGTTTTTACAAAAAACCTGGGCCTGGACTTTGACCTGCTTCAAAGCAAACTGTCTGGAACATTTGAAGTGTTTCAAAGAGAAACCAGGGATATGTTAGGGCCAACATTTGACATAGCAGATATGTTTGGTGGTGCAGTTCCTCCTAGTAATAATGCGAACCTTAGAACCAATGGATGGGAACTGATGCTATCTTACCGAAACCGGATCGGCAATGATATTAACTATTCATTTACAGGCGTTATTTCAGACAACATTACAACTATTACTAAATATGAAAACCCTACATTGACAAATCCGGCAGGTGCCTGGTATGTTGGAAAACGTGCCGGTGAAATATGGGGATATAAAGCTGGCGGCCTAATTCAAAATGATGCTGAGGCTGCATCATTCAATCAACTGGATCATTCTTTCCTAAGCCCGGTTGCCTGGAAGCCTGGCGATGTCAGATATCTTGACCTTAATAACGATGGAAAGATAAATCGAGGTAATAACAGATTAAATGATATGGGTGATCTTACAATAATTGGCAACACTTCACCCAGGTATGCATATTCTCTTACAACTTCTCTCGATTGGAAAGGTATCGCACTTTCATTCATGTTACAGGGCGTTGGTAAAAGAGACTATGCGCCAGGTGTGGGCGATGTTTATTTCTGGGGATCCGGCGCTTTGGCACAGGTATCCGTATTCGACCAGCACCTGGACTACTGGACTCCTGAAAATCCCGGAGCCTACTATCCCAACCCTTACGCCTCACCAGCCGGCTCCATTGGCTCTTTTGTGAACAAAACACAACAGGTGAGCGATCGCTATTTGCAAAACGCCGCATATCTGAGACTGAAGAATTTGACGCTGGGATATAGCCTGCCTGCTGCCTGGCTTCAAAAGATGAAGCTCAATAGGTTGAATATGTTCGTTACCGGCGAAAACCTCCTTACAATTACCGGTCTGACCAGAATTTTCGATCCCGAAACACTTACAGGAGTGGGGGGAAGCACTACAGGTAAAATTTATCCATTAAGTCAGGTGTATTCCATAGGAGTAAATATCACCTTATAGATACAAAAAAATATACTATGTACATTTCTAATAAATTAAAGTCAATTATATTTATTGGTTCCATTTTTCTCACCGCCTGCAGCAAAGGCTTTCTGGATCGCGAACCACTTGATGTATTAAGTTCTGCCAATTCACTCGCAACGACCAATGAACTACGACTTTTCCTGAACCAGTTTTATGTGGGAAGTCTGCCGGCGCAGCCTGGGGCTGTGGGTGGTAGTGGCATTGCTTTCAACGACGCAGGTACCGATAATATGACCTTTTCTTCTGTAAACAACAGGCTGAATGGTACCCTGGCATTGAGTAATGCTACTCCACTCGGTGGCTATAGCACCATCAGAAGTTTGAATTATTTTTTGGCAAATTACCAAAATGCAACAGGGGATATCAATCTGATAAAACAATACTATGGTGAAGCCAGATTTTTCAGGGCGATCGCCTATTTCAACATGTTAAAGAGCTACGGGGATTTAACATGGGTTAATGAAGTATTACCAGCTGATACATCTTTCATGCAGGTACCCAGGGATTCAAGGTTATTAATAACAGATTCTATTTTAGCTGATCTTGATGTTGCAGCAGCGTCCTTACAGGTTGCGTCCAGCAGTGCCACAATGCGCATTCATAAAGATGTAGCCCTGGCCTTGAAATCAAGGGTGGCATTGTATGAAGCCACCTGGCAGAAGTACCATAGAGCTAAATCCGACGCCTTTTATTCACGCGAAATAACTGATGGAAAAATTACGAGCTATCTGGAACAAGCCAGGGATGCAGCCCAGGCTGTAATGAATAGTAACAGGTGGCGCATTTATAATACGGGTAAGCCCTTAGAAGACTACCGGAATCTTTTTATCACCACTGATCTATCCGGCAATCCGGAAGTTTTGCTATTTCGCCGGTACAGTGTTAAAGATAATATCGGTCATAGTGTCAGTAAATACGTGTCTACAGGAGGGGCCGACATGGGCATCAACCAGTCATTGGTCGATGACTATCTTACGAGAGATGCACAGGTTTTTTCGCCAATCCTGAGAAGTTCCTTACAGCAGGTATATAGTAATGAACTACGCCCTGAAGTTCGGGACCCTCGCCTGGCTCAGACAGTCGCAGTTCCTGGCCAGCCCATGCGCCCCGACGGGCTGGTTCCCAGTTTTCCTCCTATTAATCAAACCGGGTTTAATAGAAGCACTACGGGATTTCCACTTTATAAATTCCTTGAGTATGCTGACCTCAGAGCGGTGTCGGATGATTTTAACAGCCAGGCGCCGGCTATCGCTTTTCGTTATGCTGAAGTATTGCTGAACTACGCTGAATCCATGGCTGAATTAAATGGTGATCCAATAGCCATTGCAAATGCATTGAAGCCGCTCCGGGATCGGGTGAATATGCCGCCTGTAGATTATGCTAAAGAATATAATACGGATGCCGGTTATCCGTTTGCCGGGCTGACCCCCGTAATACAGGCGGTTAGAAGAGAAAGGAGAGTGGAGCTGGCTGCAGAAGGTTTCAGATTAGATGATATTATGAGATGGGCCGCCGCAGATATACTTATCAAAGGCAAGCGTCCTTTAGGCGCGCTTTATACAGGAAGTAATATGCCGGGTAATTATCCTCCTTCATTTCAGCCATTATTAAGTGGAACTAATTCGGATGCACGACGTTATCTGGATCCCCTTCGTAATGTATTACCTAATGGTTACGGCTTCAATTTAAACCGGGACTATCTGCTTCCTATTGAACAAAGGATGTTACAGTTGACAGCAAACAAATGGGTTCAGAATCCAGGCTGGTAAATTAATTGTTGAACTTAAATCTTACTTCGCATGATTCGTATTACAGTACTCACATTAAGCATAGTCTCGTCGATATTTTTTATGGTTGCCGGTGGGTGTAAAAGAGACTCATTACCTCCCCGGCCCCAACCTTCTGCATTTTCAGTCAGCCTCGAACACCCCGATAGTATTTATGTGACCACAGGAGGGAACACATCAATTATTGTCAATGGTGGAACAAATGGGTGGTGGCTTACCGTACCAACCAATAATTGGCTCGTAATTAATAAACTTTACGGCTCCTCAAATTTCAAAGTTCCCGTTACAATCAGGGCCAATACCACCGGCCAGCCCAGGGAAATCAAAATCACTGTCAGTCCGACATTTGGACAACAGCCCGTGGTCATTGCAATCAAACAGGCTGGTTAAGTACCAAAGACAATGGTTAGTAAATTATGATCAATGTTGAACTTATTATAAATATGAATAAACGGAAAGCGATTTTCTTTTGGGTGAACATGCTGCTGGTTATTAATGGCTTTTCTCAACGTAAGCCCAATGTAGTTATCATTATATCTGATGATCATGCCTATCAGACAATCAGTGCCTATGGCAGTAAATTGATGAACACTCCCTCTATTGACCGTATTGCGAATGAAGGAGTGCTATTTAAAAAGGCCTACGTTACTAACTCAATTTGTGGACCAAGCCGGGCTGTACTGCTTACGGGAAAGTATAGTCATAAGAATGGATTTAAAGACAATGTTAGCGCTTCATTTGACGGCTCCCAGAATACTTTTATTAAAGAACTTACACGGTCTGGCTACCAAACCGCCTGGATCGGTAAATGGCATTTGGAATCCAAACCCCAGGGATTTTCGAGTTGGCAGGTGCTTCCGGGTCAGGGTAGCTATTACAATCCCGATTTTTTAATGATGGACGGGTCGCGTAAGCGGTATTCCGGGTACGTTGCCAATGTTGTAGAAGATATCGCAGAACAATGGCTCGATAACCGTGACACTTCAAAGCCATTTTGTATTGTTATCGGACATAAAAATACACACAGGACCTGGATACCGGATACTGCTGATATGGGAATTTTTGATGATGTTATTTTTCCGTTACCACAGAACTTTTATGATGATTTTACCGGTAGAGCTGCAGCAGCAGTACAGGATATGAATATTGAAAACACAATGCGAATGGGGTATGACCTAAAGATGTTCGACGGGGAAATTAAAGACGATAATATAACAAGAATGAATAATGCCCAGCGTTCCCAATTTGACAAGTACTATCAACCTATTTATGAAGACCTGAAGAAAAGAAATCTTTCCGGAAAAGCACTTGTTGAATGGAAATATCAGCGGTATCTGAAAGATTACCTGGCCACAGCTGTTTCTCTAGACAGAAATATAGGCCGCACACTGGATTATCTGGATCGGAACAGGCTCACTGAAAATACAATTGTTATTTATTTAAGTGATCAGGGTTTCTATATGGGAGAGCACGGTTGGTTTGATAAGCGTTTTATGTATGAAGAATCTTTCCGAACGCCAATGGTGATGCGGTATCCGGGACATGTAAAACCAGCCAGCACAAGCAATCAATTAGTGTTGAATCTTGACATTGCTCCAACCATTCTGGAGGCGGCAGGTGTAACAGTTCCTACAGACATGCAAGGCACCTCTATATGGCCCCTGCTTAAGCAGGGAAATAAAGAGGGGCGGAAGGCTTTGTATTACCATTATTATGAGAACGGCGAGCATTCGGTGTCACCACATTTCGGAATAAGTACAGGCACTTTTAAACTCATTAGATTCTATAAAAGGGTAAACAGTTGGGAGCTTTACGATTTAAAAAACGATCCTTCTGAAATGAAAAACTTATACAATAACCCGAAATACAAGAACAAAATTGTAAGCCTGAAAAAAACACTCTTAAAAAATATGGAACGCTACGAGGATACGGATGCCCAGAAAATTTTTAACGAAAAAGTCAAGTAACTCAGAGTGATAGCTGCTGTCGTATTGGATCAGTATCGGATGCACTTTGCTTTAGTTAGTGAAGGGGAAGATATCACCTCGCGAAGATCAATTTGTTTTGAGCAGCCCGTTTCTCCGGAAGCACTTGTTCAAATGGTATGTCGTCAAACGCAAGCTATGATTGCTGCAAGTGGAAATCATGTTGAGATTATGGGTTGTGGATTTGTAATATCCCGGTCTTACATTAACTATTCGCCGGGTGATGGCCAATTCGGAAACTGGACATCTGCAGTTGCCATTTTCAGCAAAGTTGCTGGTGATATCTTACAATGTCCGTTCAATTTTACATTGAAATGTAATACAGCTGCCATTGCAGAGCTGCATTTTGGAAAGGACAGGCTGATTAGGGATCTTATAGTTATCACAATGGCAGATGAGCTGAGAGGCAGTATTGTGAGTAACGGAAATATAATAGGGGGGCACTCTGGAATGGCGGGAGCACTTGGATATTTTGTAATACGTCCGGGCAGAGCAATAACACCTGCTGCTCGATCGCGTTACTCATTATCGTCTTTTTGTAGTCTTCGGGGTATCATCGATACTGCAAACGAAATAAAGTTGCTTTACCCCGATTCTGAATTGCACCAGATTCCGGCAGAGAAAATAAGCGTGCAAAAAGTATTTGAACTTGCTAATATGGCTGCCCCTGCTGCTAACCAGGTATTGGAGTACACGGGTCAGATACTGGGAGAAGCACTTGCCGCATTTGTTACATTTTCGCCTCCCGCTTCTATCATCCTCAGGGCGAACCTAATGACCAGCAATCGCAGATTTATAGAGGTAGTAAAACATCATATGGATGCAAATTTACTGCCGATTTATCAGGGTAAGATGGGTCTGATGTTTAGCAGTATCAAAGATAAGGATGTACATTTTCTAGGTTGCAGCGGATTATTTAGATGACCGGACTTACTTAACTATTTATGTGTTCTTACCTATTGGAGGGGATTTAGATGTTGATGGTATGATCAAGTTTAGGGGGAATACATGTGTTTTCAACCACTTTTAAACTGATTAATTAATTCATATTAATAACTTTAAATGGAAAAGATAATAACCTTAAAACATCTGGCGAAAGAATTAAACATCTCTACATCCACGGTATCAAGAGCATTGCAGAATCATCCTCGAATAGGAGCGCAAACCCGGCTTGCAGTTCAGAAATTAGCCAAAGAAAGAAATTTCATTCCCAACCCCAAAGCACTGTTTCTTAGAATTCGAAGAAGTTATATAGTAGGTGTAATTGTGCCATCGTTATGTGAAGATTTTTTTTCAAAAAGTATTAACGGTATAGAGAACGTGGCATCTATGTGCGGATACACTATACTTTTCGGGCAAAGTCACGACAGCATGCAAAAGGAACAACGAATTATAGAGACAATGGTAAAGCAACGTATTGATGGATTAATTATTTCACTATCAAAAGAATCTGGCAAGTATCAACATCTCTCAACTCTTGAAAAGTATGATATTCCTGTGGTATATTTTGATCGTGTGCCGACCAGTAAAGACATTAACAAAGTATTCTGTGATCTCAGCAAGGGAACGGAGCAGATGGTCAGCAAATTATTTGCTATGGGAAAAAAACGTATTGCATTATTAAATGGCCCTGATGAAATTTCTGCTAGTAAAGAAAGATTAAAAGGATATATGAATGGGATAAAGAAAAGAAGGATTAAGGTTGATATGCAAATGGTGGAAAAAACTGATCTTACTGTGGCCGGAACCCAACGTGCTGTAAGTAGTCTGCTGAAAATAAAAAGAAGGCCCGATGCAATTATAAGCTTCAATGACTACGTACATCATGATGCGGTGAAATTCGCACTGAATGAGGGGGTTGAAATTAATAAGGATATAATATTTGCCAGCTATGCCAATATATCTTCTAATAAACACGCAGCTTATCCCCCCGCATTGTCTGTTGATCAGTACCCATTCAGGCAAGGCCAGGCATCTATGGAACTGTTATTTGATATAATTAATAAAAGCAGGACATCGAAGGCAAAGGAAACTTCTTATAAACAGGTAGAGATTGCCGTGAAAGTAGTTGCATCGGGCGTGTCTTAAAAGTAATACAGCAAATGCGGTAAACGTTTTATATGCTTGTATAAGTTTATTAAAATTTTTAACAAACTGCTGCCGGTATCAAATAAGACGTAGATTTTAATAATTAGCTCTTTACTTTTGCAAATCTTTTATTTCCTTTTCTGTTAATATACGGTTATAGATCCTTAAATCGCTGATATAGCCACGGAAGCTGTGATGTGGTGCACCTATATATAATAACGGAAAAAATAAGGTTTGCACTTTGGCCATTTTGTCCTTCTCATTGAACACATACATATTGCCTTCCAGTTTTTCTTTCAGGATGCCGTTTACATAAAGACTGGTACCTTTGTTATTACCAGTTATGGTAATACTTGTCCATGTATCAGGAGGGACAGTATAATTGAATTCATAATGATAGTTTTCTCTTGAGAATCCAATTTTGGATGTTCGCTGTTGTGTTAATTTAAACACTGCGTTGTCCGAGCTAAAAAGAATCGCATCGTCCGCGTTGTTTCTGTCAGGCTTGACCCGGAAGGACGCCGTATAATTATATCCAATTTCATTAATAGGGGTTTTAATATAGCTGGAACCGCCTGGGAAATAGGCAGCTTTTTCTTGGTTGTCTCGTTTCAGTCTTATATTTCTGGTAGCAATAGGATTTCTGTGATTACCGCTCTTGTCAACGACTTTTGAAGAACTGAAATCATAGTGTAGCACCAAGTTAGTTTCGCCAGCTATTCTTCCTGCTATATTCAGACCAGGGCCTTCTCCCAGGTTTTTTGCCGATTTCGAAAAAGCATCAAAGGACGCCAGCTGACTACTTCTGGTTCCGTTCCACATTTTTTGCGCCAAAACCTGAAACGCAGGAAAAGCGCGATCATGTACATCCTTTTCGGTAATGCCGTTCCCTACATGATCGTTCCATACGGCAAATGATCCTCCTTTAATCTGCGGATGTGATTCTTCAAATTCTTGATTACCTATTTTGTTGGGAGTCCATTCCTGATATATTTTTTTAAGGTTCAGGTAATCATAATAATAACCGGCTTTAGGTACAATATATAACCATCCGTCCGGGGTGCTGATTACATTGTAGCCCAATTGGATCATTTCCTTAGGATCAGCATATCCATTGTACCAAAGGTTCATCGTCACTCCTTCAGATTTTACAGGAGTTGTACCAGGTGCGTGAGTTAAAGCACCCCACAATCTGGCCTTTTTACCATAGCCTTCAACTAATTTGATATAATGATCTGTAAAAGCTCTGAATTTTTCCGCATCTTTTTTTGCATATTCGTCCGTTCCAATATGCACATCGGGGCCTGTAAACACAGGATTGGGGCCAGATAAATACTCTTTAAACACATTATCAATAACCTCCATTGTTTTGGGATGGTCTAGGTCTAGGTGATCCATGCCGTATTTCTTGCTTCCGATTTCAGGTATCGCCCGAGTAAAAGCCAGTGAATGGGCAGGTACATCTATCTCAGGAACGATATTGACGCCATAAGAGCTGGCAAGGTTCTGAAGTTCAATGAACTGCTTTTTGGAATAGCTACCGTCTTTTGCAGTTAATGTAGGATATGTTGAGTTTTCCAGGCGAAAGGCTGCATAGGTGCTATCCCAGTTATTTCCGAAAAATTGTTTAAAACCGTTGTCATTTAAATGGATTTGGAAGTCGTTCATTTTATAGTATGACATTAGTTTAACATAGTCGCGCAGAAATTGGATTGAGAAAAATTTTCTGCCGCAGTCTAGTACGAAGCCACGTAAACCAAATTGCGGATGATCTTTAGCAATACCTTTCGGCAAACCAACATTCGATGTGTCAAGCGCCTTTAACTGCAAAATGGACCGGGTGGCCCAGAACGCACCCAGTGCGGTTTTTGCCTCAATGGTGATACAATCATCAATTGATAATATATAACCTTCATCTTTTAAAGAGGTGTCTTTGTTGTTTTTTTTAATATAAATACTTCCAGGTTCGGCAGTTCCCTGGGTAACTGTATTTTTAATGGCAGGACGGAGGGATTTCAGATCAGATGAGAAAGTAGAGGCATATGTTTTACATTCTTCGTAAAACAACGGATCAATAATGATTTTTAAACTGCCTTTCAATTCCAGGTTACCGGCCCCGCCTTTCCATTCTCGAAAAGAAGGAATGACTCCGGGTGATGGATTTTGAGCTTGTGAGAATTTTGACAAAAGAAGGAGTATAAAAACTGAAATGAATGCGCGTCCCATGATTTGAATAGATGATTAATGACTGATATAGTAATGCTAAGATACTCGAGAGCCCGACGTTTTGGAGCATTCGGACAAACGATTGCGCATGCAGCTGCCTTTAAATAGGGCGATAATTTTTCAATTATTGCAGAACTGTATATCCAAAAAAAAATTGATGAGAATACCGGATTATTAAATACTGATGGTAGGGATTTTTTGCAGACTGTTACGGATATATAAAGGGAACCGACAGGCTTTTAGATTTGGAAGCTTAGGTTCACAGATTTTTTAATCGCAGGAGAAACAGTTCTTATTGTATGTTTAAGTTAATAAAAACGACTATTTTAAACGCTTCAGTATCAGGTTTGGCGGTTGTAGAACGCGAGTTACCTTGCTTTAATACAGAATTTCATAGTCACCCAGCATACGAGTTGGTTTATGTTAAACGGGGTAGGGGAAGGCGGGTGATCGGGGCGAGTATAGAAAATTTAATGATGGCGAGCTGATATTGATTGGAAGTGATTTACCTCATGTATGGGTTAGCGAGAAGGAAATGAAAGATGCAGACAGTTCCTCACTGGTTTTATATTTTAAGAAAGAAATATTTGGAGGATGCATTTTATAGTGGCCAGGTAGGCCAGAAAATACTGAACTTATTGGAGGCCGCATCAGAACCCGAAATTATTGATAAAAGCAATACAATAGAGCTATTACTTACACAAATGTTTTTTCATCAAACGTTAAAAAGCTGTGGCCACCTCTGGTTGAAGGTGGTCACAGCTTTTTGAATATATGTAATGTTTAATTATTGATCCGGTTAACAACAACTACCTTACTATAACTGCGCGTACCGTCTTTGTCTACTTGGGCAATGCGGACATATACTTTTTCAGCTGAAGTTTGTAAAGCCCCGCCTTTTGTGCAACCTGCCCAAGTGATGGTTAAAGCTAACGCCAGTCCTACCATCATTTTGCTTTTCCTGTATCTGCGCTGGCGCGCCATTAAAAGTAAAGAGAGCAAACCTGCACCCATTAGAGCAGGCAGACTGTTCACGTCAAAGCTAATGCTATATTGCTGCGTTACAGTTGAACTGCCACCATCGGCTTTCGTTGGTACTTTAGCTATTGGGGTAAATTGATTGCCATCTTTCGAAACTTCTACCTCAAAGTAATCATTATTAGTTTCCTGCAATGTGTGCCATACGAGTGTACAGCGTTCTGCCTTTCCGGTGGCACTGATATTACCGAATGTTACCGGCAGGGCTACTGTACTGGTACCTAAAGTGGTTCCGGTTGAGGTAACCCCTGTGCCATTATCATCACCTGACCAGTTAGCGGGGTTCGTAATCCGGGCTAACCAGGTTGCTTTGTCAGTTTTGGTGGTAGGGCCATTATAGAAAACATTATCATACTGTTGTTCAAAGTTGGTCGCTGCTCCCGGGTTAGTTAGAATACCGAGGGCATTAACGCCGTTGGTTAGCATATTTAAACTGCCTCTTCCATCAGGAAACATGGATTCGACGGCTGTGGCAGTAATCGTTGTCTGCCAGAAATTCGCATTGAGGTTAACGTTACGGCTGGCATTTAAACCAAAAATAAAATAGGGGTTACTGTCATCCCCGCGATAGATAAAGACCTGTTCTCCATTTCCCAACATGGCCTGTCCCACAGTAAAGCCAGCAATACTAATATCTGCGGTCATATTTACAGATGTAGTAACATTGGTGAGATTCGTAGCTGGATTATTGTCAGATCCGCCAATAGTTAAAGTAAAGATATCCCCCGCATTGATCTGCGTGGAAGTGGTCCATGTGATAATTCCATCCCCGGTGGGAGCAGGGCTGATAAAAGATTGGGTTGCATTGGTCCATCCGCGATCAGTAATTTTAATAACAGTACCTGCTGGGATACTCACCAGCGATGCAAAGGTGATTTTGTCATTGTCGTTATAAGCGTCGATCCCTAAAACGACCATATCCCCGGCATTGATTTGTGAAAAACTTTGGGATACTGATAAGAGTAAATAAAGACCTGAGCAGGCCAGTAACTTGTAGATTTGGTTCATACATGGGACTTTTAAAAGCGCAAGATAATGACACTGCTCATACATAGCAAGGAATTGCATTTATTTTCTGTTTATTGTATAAGCTTGGCCTGACATATTTGATCAGCCGGCGGTATGTGATGACGGTGTAGTAAGGCTGAAATTGAAAAACTCACCCGCAAATCGTCAATTGTCTTTTCCCTTTTTTAATTTGTGCAACGAAGGAGAACTTTAAATCTAACTTAGCACATCAATAAAATGAAGGAATTACTAAATCGGATTTTGAAGATTGAACATGGATTTAACCATATAATTGAAGCTGGGCAGGTTATTTTACAAAATGAGCATCCTGATCATTTTCAGCTTGCAGAAAATTTTATTGAAAGCACACAACCCTATCAGGTTCGGATGCTTGGAACGTATTTGTTGGGTGAACTTGCCGTATTCAATAAAAAGGCTTTAGGCGTTCTTGAAAAGACGGTTTCAAAGGATGAAAACTGGAGGGTGCAGGAGATGCTTGCAAAGGCTTTTGACGCCTATTGTAAAAAAACAGGATATGAAAAGGCGCTTCCCCAAATTGAGTTCTGGATAAAGCATAAAAACAGCAATATTGCCAGGGCAGTAACGGAAGGGCTGCGCATTTGGACGGGCCGCGATTTTTTCAGGGAAAATCCTGAAATAGCCATTGCATTAATCAGTTTAAATAAATGGACAGAAAGTTTATACCTGAGGAAATCCATTGGAAACGCATTAAGAGATATCAAAAAAAAGTTCCCGGAAAAAATTAAAAAAGAAATTTCAAAATGGGACAAGCAAGACAATAAGATTGCATTCATTGTGCAATTGATCAACAAGTAGAAACTGCTGCCCGATGTTTTCACTACCTGTTTTTTAACGAATGCTCAAAAAAGAGCAGGCAATACTCCCCCAAATAAATGCAGGTTAATGATAGGCCGACTGATATTGTAGTTCACAATAAATGGGAGAATAAAGGTATTAAGCTTTTGCCCGCTGGGTAAGTGCAAACAGTGCAACCTAATTTTTAATAGTGTTGTGATTGATTCTTTCAAACAAGCCAGGGTATAATACAACAAACCCATCTTTGTCTACCTGGATAGCTGCTGTAAAATCGTTCGGAACATTTTCATACCTGTATTTCGTTTCGGTTAACTTGCGATACCGCTGCCTAACCGGTTTTACATCGCCATTTAAGATGTCGATATAGATTACCGCAATTTCCTGTTCCTGGTCAATCGTCATGTTTAGGTTATTAATGGGCAAAGTATTAGTAAAAGGCGTCAGACTTATATCTATAAAATGGAAATTCCTGAAATGTGGATCAGGCGCTCCGTTTATAATCCAGTCACCATCTTCTTTTATACCGGTTATTTCTTGTTCACTACCATTTACGGCATATACAACCTGAAAATTAGCGACCTTCCAATCGCGGGTCATTTCAGCGTTGTACCTGACAATATAATTGTCGTTTTGGAACGACCCAATTATATCTGACTGTACTTTGATCGTTTCCCTGCTTTCAAAAAGTTGTAATTGTTCCGTTGAATCATACAGGAGCCCCTTCCAGTTAAATGATTTCATATCGTAAATTTCTTGTAACCCAAAACAACTTCCGTACCATTGCCGTTCGGGTAACCCATATTTCTAAACGTGAACCAGGTTACGGCCGCAAAACGGAACCGGGGCGACCATTTAAGACGCAGTCAATAACTCCGTGCCATATTCAATAAATAGTAGAATAGTTGATCCGGATTACGATTTTGGTATCATTTTAGTAATGACTACGAAACTGAAGAGTATTGCCGGTTGGAGAAGTAGGATAGTTGGATAAAGTATCCGGCCAGTGAATCAGCAAATAAAATAAATCATTTTGTCATCTATTGTGAACCTCAACGAGCGTACCGACGGATTGAGCTTCGATTTGCTTTTCGGCGCATTGAATGCTTCTGTTTCGGGGATTATCATTACAGATAATCTGCAACCCGACAACCCGATCATTTACTGTAATCAAGCATTTGAGCGGATCAGCGGATATGAACGTTCACAGATCATAGGCCACAATTGCAGATTCTTGCAGGGAAAAGATCGATCGCAAAGCGCAAGGCTGGAGATTGCACAGGCAGTGAAAGAGGGGAAGATATGCCGGGTAGAGATACGCAACTACAGGAAAAGCGGTGATCTGTTCTGGAATGAGCTCTACATGTCGCCCGTCAAAAATAAGCAGGGAGTGATCACCCACTTTATCGGCGTTCAGAATGATGTAACACTTCGTAAAAAAGCAGAGCTGGATTTAAAAGAGCAAAAAGCGCTGATGGAACAGCAGGTAAAAGAGCGAACCAGGGAGCTTAAGGAGAATGAAGCATTTTTATCAAGTATCATACAAACCGTCAGGGAAAGCTTGCTGGTGCTTGACCCGGATTTCAACGTAATCAGCGCCAACGATCATTTTTTTAAAACCTTTAAGGTGAACAGCCAGGAAACCATTGGCAGGAAATTTTACGATCTGGGCAATCATCAGTGGAATATTGAGAGATTAAAAGAATTGCTTATTAAAATATTACCTACCAACAACCCGGTATTGGATTTTGAGGTGGAGCATGACTTTCCGCATATCGGCAAAAAACTGATGCTATTAAATGCTTATCGTGTTGAACTGGAAGGGCAATATAAAGATAGCATCCTGATAGCTATTGAGGATATCACCGAACGCCGTGAGATTGAAAGGAGAAAGGATGATTTCCTTTCTATAGCCAGCCATGAGTTAAAAACACCGTTAACTTCAATCAAAGGCTTCATGCAAATGTTGAAACGCCTGGAACCGGCCGGTTTACCCGAACAATATAAAGTTATTTTTGAAAAGGTAAATGTCGCAATTGACCGGCTGGGAAGCCTGATTACAGATCTTTTGGATGTGTCAAGGATTCAGTCGGGAAATATTGAAATTCATAAAGAAGTATTCGATTTTGATAAGATGGTAAGTGAAACCATCGAGCAAATGCAGAGTACTACTCTTACACATAAAATTATTGTAACCGGTGCAACAAACGCCAGCGTACTTGCCGATGAACAGCAATTGGTACAGGTATTAAATAACTTGTTGGCCAATGCTATTAAATACAGCCCGGATAGCAGTGAAATTTTTGTATATATATCCACGGTGAGCGATTATGTAAAATTGTCGGTTAGAGACACCGGGGTTGGCATTAACCAGGAAGACCAGCAGCGTATCTTTCAGCGATTTTTCCGGGGAGCTGAATTTCAAAAGAAATTTGCAGGCATGGGGATCGGTTTATATATATGCGAGCAAATTATAAAAAATCATGATGGCACCATCTGGGTGGAAAGCGAAAGAAACCAGGGGGCTACATTTAATTTTACCATACCTATAGAAATGCAGGATCAGTGAAAAATAAAAAAGTAATTCTTTGCGACGATGATCAAAGCATCCTGGAGCTCCTTGAACTGGTGGCCGGTACCGCCGGTTGTGAGCCGGTACCTGTTTCCAAAAGCCTTGATGTAATCAGGGCGATACGGCAAAATGATCCGGCTTTGGTTATCCTGGATCTTTGGATGCCGGTTATGTCGGGCGATATGATCTTGCAAACCATCAGGAAAGATGAAAGGCTCAAAGATTTGCCTGTACTGATCATATCAGCAAGCAGCGACGGTAAATCCATTGCCATGCAACATGGAGCAACAGACTACCTGGCCAAGCCTTTTGAAATAACCGACCTGATCCATGTGTTCCAAAAATATTGTGTGGGTTAGTTTTGAACCCGAGCTTAAGAGTCCATCGTGTCAGTGACGGATCCATCAGCATTTTTCCGTACTACATCTACCATGTGGTCCAGGTCAAAAGGTTTCTGGATATAATCATCTGCTTTGCATTGACTGGCTTTTTTAGGCAGATCCATAGAGGTTGATGTCAGTACCGCAGGTAGTTCTTCAGTATCCGGATCTGTTTTTAAATCCTCGATTACTTCTGTACCCTTTTTGTCACCCTGGATATGTTCATCCACTACAACAACATCCGGATCGATCTCGCTGATTTCTTCAATTGGCTCGGTATTCAAGGATGAGGTGACATCAAAACCTTCATCTTCTAAAACTTTATCCATTATTTCCAGGATATCTTCGTTATCCTGGATAAGGACCACCTTTTTCTTCATACTTGTAACTTGTTTTCGCATATCAAATGTATTTATTTTAGTAATAGGTTTCAACTTTTTCATTTATGCTATAAGTTAAAGTTGTTCACAAACATGTTTTTAATTCTTTGTTTAAAATATCCGCTGCACTTATCTGATGATATATCATCTTGCTTTGAATTACCGGTTGTTTATGGCGCCGCTTCGGGGCAACTAACTTTGGCTAGTTTATAGGTTTCATGTAACTATTGGAAAAGAGAAGTCCTTTGAAAAGGATATAGCACACCAGTGCAGTTGATCTCATCAGTTACTGAAAACTCCAGGCGCTGTCAGTGGGTTGCTTTGTAAAAGCATGGGAGACCGGGAGCAGGGAATTTTGCTTTAGATAATCAGATTATAATGAGCTGCGGGGTTATTTGTACACTTTGTTTGGCCCGCCATTTGCATTACGATTTTTAAAATTAATAAAGCAATGTCAAACCAATGGATAAGAGCAGAGATAGCATTGCTGCTGCGTTTAAAGGATCAAAAAAGAAGATTTATTATCCTGGAACCATATGAAAATGCTACAGAAGGGCAGGAAGGAGGCTGGAAGGTATTACTTTTGAATTACTATGAAGCACTTGTCAAAGCCCGCGGCTTCGCAAGCCGTATGAAGGGCAAATACCAATTCATCTTCGACCTGGAAAACCAGGGACATTTCGATAAATTAAATCAGATGTTGAATCAGTCAGCTGAGTATCGCATTTATGTAGGTGGTCAGTTAGCGGAGACCAATGCAGCTTAGAAGCCATACAATCTGATTGACGGAAGATAGCCATTCCCGATTTATATTTTAAACTATGCCTATTTTTAAGCCGATCCTTCAAAAACGCGGGTAGTGTATGAAAAGTTGACCTAACTTCGCCCCCTTGAAAATAATATTAGTTAGTGAACAATAGAATCAAAGATTTACAGGATGCCATTGAGCCGGTAAGACAGCAGATAATTAACCATAAAGTTTATACTGCTATTAAAAGCCTTGAAGATTTAAAGATTTTTATGGAGTATCATGTTTATGCTGTATGGGACTTTATGTCCCTGCTTAAATCCCTGCAAAATGGTCTCACCTGCACTTCTGTACCCTGGTTTCCAAAAGGTAGCGCTGATACCCGTCATCTGATTAATGAAATAGTTGTAGGAGAGGAATCGGATGTTGACGAGCATGGCAGGCGGATTAGCCATTTTGAGCTATATCTCGAAGCGATGAAGCAATGTGGTGCAGATACTTCAAAAATAGAAGCCTTTATTGCCCATCTCGAAAAGAATAATAATTTAAAAGAAGCCTTCCATTTTGCCCGGGTTCCCGCGGAAGCTCAGCAATTTGTACAATTTACATTTGATACTATTGAAAGCAGCAAGGATTATTTGCAGGCGGCAGTTTTTACTTTTGGAAGAGAAGATCTGATCCCGGCAATGTTCCTGTCGATCATTAAGGAAATTCATAATGATTTCCCGGAAGAGGTTTCTATTTTTAAATACTACATTGAGCGGCACATAGAAGTTGACGGAGACCATCATAGTAACCTGGCTTTACAAATGACCGAGCATTTATGCGGTGATGACGAGTTGAATTGGAGAGAGGCACAAGCAATGTCTGTAAAGTCGTTAGAGCACAGAATAGGGCTCTGGAACGGTATATATAAGCGGTTAATAGAAAAAGAAGAGCCGGTATCCGGTGCATAAAGCTTTAAAGCAGCCTTCGTAAAAATCGCATGATTATCCGTGGAGGTAGAATCATTACCTTATTTTCTTCCAGCTTTATAAGGTGATGAAATGCAGGTAGCCCGGCAGGCTTCTCCTGAAAGTCGCCAAAATTGATGCCCCCGGAAAGCGGGATATGAAATAATCAGAAAGATGTTTTTATCTGCGGTATTTTATTTCCCTTATTGTAGAGAAAGATACCAGTTTCCACACCATATACTAAATACATGGACTACTGGATTACCTGGTGGACTACTATCGATAGCGGCTCCCGGTATTATTGGTTTTGATTCACCTGGTAAAGACCAAACCTTTTCCACAACAATAGGAGCCGTAACGATCCTGAGTAGTCCCAATTATTGCCAGTTGGGCATCACTGGCTTGTACAGATGAAATTGGCTTTATCGTACGCTTAACAGGATTGATGTCCTGCCTGCAAACACATCATTGCTTGCCGGGATAGGAGGAGATTTTAGGGAACAGTTGAAAGAGGATGCTGGATGGGGTATGTTGTAGAGCATGTGGCTTTAAAACAATTACTAAAGTTTAAGGCTGTCATGGCAAAGCAAAACTACAGTTTAAGGCCAACACCAAATGTAAGGTAGAACAATTTAGCTCCCGATTCACCCTCCAGCAGATTTTGTGGTATTACATACGCCGGCACTACGGTTGCATAGAGCTTTTTGAAAACAGCAACAAGAGGTGTGGAAGCTTCATAAGACAGGATGTCAAACCGATTGTAGCTTTGCGTCTTTTCACTTTCAGACACAGGAATCCCCAGGAAGTTTTTTTGTTCTATATAACTTTTAGTAAACTGGTGAGTACCTGCATATAGATAAAATGAAGGATTTACTGCAAATGCCCAATGGCTGTTTTGTCTGTGGATGATAAAAATATGATCAGCCCCTAAAGTCGCTCCAACATCAGTTGGTCCTTTGGTGAACTTAAGATCACCCCCGGCATTTATATTGATTACAGGATCGGTGTAAGTTATATTAACCCCGGTTTGTCCTTTTAGCGCAGACTGTGGCAACTGGCTCTTGTCTTTATATAATACCTGCGTATAAAAAATGTTACCATTGAAATGTTTTGATGGTTTAAAGCGGTATCCTCCTTCAACGGTAGCTCCGGCATAAGTAGTAGAAATAGCTTTATTCTGGATAAAAATGAAATTGCTTTGTATATAGAGCCCGTTTTTTAACTGATATCCTATATTAGGCACCAGCGCACTACTTTGTAAACGGTCTGTTCTTCCAAAATAATGCAGTTTTGTTTGGAAATTAACCCCAATACCCAACTCACTTTTCCCGGAACTGTCCTGCTGTCCCCAACAAAATATGGGACAAAAAAAGAAACTTGTCAAAGAGAAAAATATTATGCTTTTTTTCATACTGTGTAATAACGTTGTGTTCGATTGGAAATAATAAAAAAGCCCTTCGTCCGATACGAGGGGCATTACAGGGTGCATTCCAAATTGTCACCCCCCCAAACAAATACTCTTACAATACGTCACCCCGAGCGAAGCCGAGGGGTCTCCTTCTATATTGACGAGATGACTTTGCTGCGGTCGGCACGACGATAGCGGCAATTTGGAATGTACCCGTATTACAAATAATAACTACGGAGCTATTAATCTACCTTTATGTTGCCTGAAGTAGAAGTACTGGCTTTGGCCTCTACAGATGGTGTCAGATTATTAGCTTTTTCAACACTTTTTTTTGCCGCGGCTCTGGTTTTACGGGCGCCCTTCGCAAGGGTGCTTCTCGTTTGGGCATCTGCAGTCTCGGCATTTCTATTTATAGTATTCGATGTTTCTGTAACTGTAGTACCCGATACTTCAGCTTTTGTATCTGTGGAAGTGTTGACACCTGCGCCAACCACAGCAACGCCACTGCCGCCTACAGCAGAATTGGAATTTGAATGCGTTTGGGCTTTTTCGCTGGCTGTTGTACTTGCATGTACAGCTCCTTGTGAAGAGATCTCTGATGATGCATCACTTTTTACTCCTGCATCAACATTGGTATTTACATCTACCTTAGCTGCTGCTTCTGCGGTATTTCCAGCATGTATGGTATTGTCTGCCGCTGAGGTTGTTTTTTCAACAGCTATATTACCTGCCGCTTTGGTTTTATCGACAGCAGTTGAAGTGGCGGCGGAAACTTTGTTAACTGCATTAGTTGTTGCAGAAGCAACTTTAGCGGCGTTCACGGTGGATGATACAGAAGCTCCAACCGTGCTCTTGACGGCAGAACTTAAACCGACCTGGGCGTTGGCGGCACCAACAATAAATACACAATATGTTACGAATGAAAGCCTTACATTTTTGCTCATAAATACTGAATTTTAAAATTGAGGATACTTTGTTTAATAGTACGCCAAACATATTCGCCTAAGATGAAGAGAAGATGAAGAAGCATGTTTTTGCTTTCACGCCTGAAGGCTATCTAAAACCAGGACAGGCAAATACCGGCCTGTAGGACCTATTAATTTACGGTTGGCTGGTGTAACATGAGGTTTTTATATGGAGTATGCTCTTTTTCAGGGTACTTTTCACTTCCTTTTAAAAAGTTTCTGGCGAAACGCCTAAGCCCGGCCAGCCGCTATTTCAGGGATACCTGACAGCCGGGGAAAACAATGTTTCTCTCTAAGCGCTCACTATCATTTACATACGTTTCCCGGAAATTATTCTTCTTTATAAACCTTCCAAGCTATGCTTTTTCAAGCATCTGAAGAGAATGACTGCATTAACTTTATAAAAAGGTCTCAGATCTGTTATAAAGAAGAAAATGATGATCTGTGCATACAATATTCGTGTTGTATATAACTTTGTAGCAGGGGATTTCCAGTAATAAAGGGTTTCCAGGTTTGAAAGTATTATTTTTGTTGGTAAGAAGCCCCCAAAGCCATATTTTCATATGCCCTGTAGAAATAGACAATTAACTTAAATCAGCCATATTTAATGAATTATGATGTCTCCTCTCATTTTCTAGGTTTGGCAGCGGTGTTTGACGGAATGCAGGATGCCGTTTTAATACATGATCTGGATGGGAACATCTTTACTGTAAATCCTGCGATCAAAGATGTTTTGAATTATGAGCCCCAGGACCTTCTTGGGTTGCCGGTTTCTGTCCTTATTCCTGACGATCTGCTGGAAGAGCAGGAGCGCCTATTAAGGCAGATATTAAATGGTGAGAGGGTCAGGCAGTACCGAACCGTTCGGCTGAACGCCAACGGTAACGCTATCCCGGTCTCTTTATCTTTATCACCCATAAAGGATAATGACGACCGTATTATCGGCGCTTCTCAAATCGTTCATGATATTGCAAAAGAAATAGAAGCTGAAGTTGCGCTCAACCGCCTGGCGGCCATCATCGAAGGTTCGCAGGATGCAATTATCAGCAAAACCCTCGAAGGCATCATTACCAGCTGGAACCCGGCTGCCGAATCTATGTTTGGATATACAGATAAAGAAGCAATTGGCAGGCCCATTACGATATTGATTCCCGATGAGCGGTTGCACGAAGAGGAAGTTATTCTCGGCAAAATAAGGAGAGGTGAGAAGATAGCGCATTTTGAGACAATCAGGAAAACAAAGAATGGTGATCTGGTGCCGATATCGCTTACGGTTTCACCTGTTAGAGACCACGGAGGTCGGATAGTTGGAGTTTCGAAGATTGCTCGTAATATTAGTTCGAGGCGACTGGCGGAAGAAAGAGAGGCCAACCTGGCAGCCGTTGTGGATAGTTCGGATGACGCTATTATTGGTATTACCATTACCGGCCTTATCACGAGCTGGAATAAGGGAGCAGAGCGGATACTGGGTTACACAGAGGAAGAAGTGATCGGCAAAGATGTTTCCTTAATTATACCGGAAGACCGGATCGACGAAAAAAAGTATATACTCAAAAAAGTAAGGAAAGGCTCAAAAGTAGAGCATTTCCCAACCATCCGTAAAACGAAGAATGGTACTTTAATCACAATGTCGCTGACTGTTTCTCCCGTCAGGAACGGGAATGGTACGGTAATTGGCGCATCAAAAATGGCCAGGGATATCACGCGCGAACAAATCGGCCACGAAACCATGCGGCAGTACGCTGAGCGCCTTCAGATATTAAACAGCATGGCCAAAACGATCTCTGAAAAACTGGATGTTAAGGATATCCTGCAAAAGGTTACGGATGCTACCACGCAACTTGTGGGCGCTGAGTTTGGCGCGTTTTTTTACAATATCAAGGATCAGAGCGGTGAGTCTTACATGTTATATACCCTGGCCGGAGCTCCGCGCGAAGCTTTCGAAAAGTTTGGTATGCCCAGAAATACTGCTGTATTTCATCCCACGTTCAGTGGTGAAGGCGTTGTACGCGTTGACGATATAAAAAAAGACCCCCGTTATGGAAAAATGGCGCCGCATTTCGGGATGCCGAAAGGGCATTTACCTGTAACAAGTTACCTGGCAGTTCCTGTATTCACCGGCGGCGGTGATGTTATAGGAGGCCTTTTTTTCGGACATTCTGAAGCGGGCAGGTTTACTGTTGATCATGAAGATCTGGTAGTTAGTATGGCATCCCAGGCAGGTGTTGCATTGGATAACTCTTTGCTCTTCGAGCATGTGCAGCTGCTGAGCAGAAAGAAGGATGAATTCATTGAGCTGGCTACTCACGAGCTCAAAACCCCGCTAACCTCTGTAAGCGGCTTCTTGCAAATTGTACATGCGCAGTTAAAAAATGATCCGGTCAATCAGTCGTTCGTTCAGAAAAGTATGAACCAGCTTAGGAGGTTGATTGTTCTGGTAAACGATCTTTTTGATGTTTCAAAGATTCAGGCGGGCAAAATGCAGTTCGAGCTTCAGGATATGGATATGACGGAGGTGGCGGCAGAGTTAATTGAAATGCAGAAACAAACGGCTACGCATGAAATTACACTCAAGGCTGACGGGCCAACATACCTGCATGCAGACCGCATGAGGGTGGAGCAGGTACTGGCAAATTTCATCAATAACGCCGTAAAATATTCTCCTAACGGCGGCGCGATAGAAGTAATCATAGAAGACCGCGGGCATGAGGTGTGCGTTTCTGTTGTTGATCAGGGGCTTGGTATCAGCCCCGAGAATATAAAGTATATTTTCAGCCAGTTTTACCGCGAAGACAGGGTAAGTACAAGCATTTCTGGTTTGGGCCTGGGACTTTATATCAGCAAGGAAATTATCGAGCGGCATGGCGGTACGGTTCATGTAAAAAGTGAGTTGGGTAAGGGTTCAACCTTCACCTTTTGCTTACCAAAATTCCCTCGGCAAAGATCGTCTGACAACATTAAGTTTGCATAATAAGTAACCGTAGCTGATGCTGGAGACCGGTAGTAAGCAGAAGAGTGCTTAATCATGACAGTTACGCTGAGAACGCTGTTTCGTTCATCTAGTGCAGGATGTAGTGGCTGTTCTTTAGCCCGATCGTACCGGTGGCACAAATATTGTTTCTAACCGTTCAACTTACTCCCAGCTCCATGACTATTCATACCATCATAGGCGTTGCCGCCAGCGTTTGTACCGCTGTTTCGTTACTTCCCCAACTTGTGAAGATTGCCCGGGATAAAAAAGCTTCAGATATTTCTTACTGGATGCTGGCGATACTTATTTCGGGATTGGCCCTATGGGTTTGGTATGGCGTTATGGGCGAAGATTATATTATAATAGTTTCCAACTCCGTTTCTTTGCTCATTAATATCAGTGTGCTGGTCTTAAATGTTTATTACAGCAAACAACGCAGTTCTTAACAGAAAGTAAAGCATACGCAAAAATTTTGTAGTGCCACGCTGCATGATTATCTTTCCTACTCAATAATCAGTTGCAAGTATGAAGTTGATCTCAGTGCTGCTATGTTCGGCATTGCCTTTTAGTATTGGGGCACAAACCAAAACCGACAATAAGAAATGGGACGTTTCCAATCCTGGCGGCCCTTATAAAGAAGTGTCGTTTACAGTAAAGGAAGGTACCTGGATGAATCTCGATGTTTCCCCCGATGGTAAAGAAATTGTTTTTGACCTGTTGGGAGATATTTATAGCATTCCCGCCACCGGTGGATCCGCTACGCTGTTACGTGGCGGCCATGCATTTGAAGTGCAGCCCCGTTTTAGTCCCGACGGGAAAAAAATATCTTTTACTTCCGACGCAGGAGGTGGAGATAATATCTGGGTAATGGATAAGGATGGTAAGAATGCCCGGGCCGTTACCAAAGAAAGTTTTAGATTGTTGAATAATGCCGTATGGACCCCCGACGGGCAATACCTTGTGGCCAGGAAGCATTTTACTTCAGGCCGTTCGCTGGGTGCCGGTGAAATGTGGATGTATCACCTGTCTGGCGGTAATGGCCTGCAGCTAACCACGCGTAAAAACGATCAGCAGGATGTAAATGAGCCCTGTGTATCCCCGGACGGGCGCTATGTGTATTTTAGCGAAGATATGTATCCCGGCGGGCTCTTTCAATATAATAAGGATCCCAACAACCAGATATTTATGATCCGCCGCTTCGACAGGGACAAAGGAAAAGTAGAGAATGTAACCGGCGGGGGAGGAGGTGCAGTACGCCCCCAGCTATCTCATAATGGCAAATACCTTTCTTTTGTAAAACGGGTACGTACGAAAACCGTTTTATACCTGCGCAACCTGCAAACCGGGGAAGAATGGCCGGTATATGACCAATTGAGTAAGGATCAGCAGGAAGCATGGACCGTATTTGGTATTTATACGGGGTATGCCTGGTCGCCCGACGATCGTCACATTTACATCTGGGCCAATGGCAATATTATGAAAGTAGAGGTAGAAGGGGTAAATAAAGCCACTACTATTCCTTTTACCTGCAATGTGAATCAACGAATCTATGATGCGGTACGTTTTAAACAGGATCTTGACGTCGCTAATTTCAAGGTAAACGTAATCAGGCAGGCGGTTACTTCTCCTGATGAAAAATGGCTGGTGTTTAGTGCGGTTGGCTATTTATGGAAGAAAAGATTGCCCGATGGAAAACCGGAAAGGATAACGAACGGCAGTGATTTTGAATTTGAACCTTCTTTTTCCGCCGATGGAAAACAGCTTTTATATACTACCTGGAATGACGAAAATTCGGGTGCTATCTACAAAACCAGTATTGATGGAGCTGCCAGGCCGGTAAAGCTTACCAAAGCAAAAGGTATTTACCGCACACCGTCTTTTTCCAATGATAATAAAAAGATTGTTTTTATTAAAGAGGGCGGAAGTGATGCTTTGGGGCCCGCACATACCAGCCAGCCGGGTATTTACATAATGTTGGCTGATGGGGCTGACGAACAGTTTGTGATTCAGCGCGGCGGAACGCCTTTCTTTAATACTGCGGGCGACAGGATTTATTTTGAAACGGGCAGCAACAACCTATCCAGTTGCAAACTAAATGGCGAAGACGAAAAAGTACTGCTGAAAAGTACTTATGGAAATAATTTCCGGGTTTCACCTGATGAGCAATGGATTGCTTTTACCGACCTGCACAAGGCATATGTGGCGGCTTTTCCAAAAACCGGGAAAACTATCGAGATCGGCGGAGGCTCTTCCGATTTTCCCGTAAAACTGGTATCTAAAGATGCCGGGTATAACCTGCACTGGAGCAGCGATGCAAAAAAGCTCCATTACACGTTGGGCAGCCAGTATTATACCATCAACCTCGATGAACGTTTTGAGTTTATTGCCAACAAGCCCGACTCTTTATTTAAAATTCCTGAGCAGGGAAAAGAAGTGGGCTTGCAGGTAGCAATGGACAAGCCGACCGGTACCGTTGCTTTTACCAATGCGCGTATCATTACTATGAAGGATAACGAGGTGATTGAAAACGGAACCATTATAGTGGAAGGAAATAAAATTAAGGCAGTAGGTAAAACAGGCGAGGTTAATATTCCATCTACTGCAAAAACAATTGATGCATCTGGCAAAACAATTATCCCGGGTTTTGTTGATGCGCATGCGCATGCCGGTCATTTCAGAACCGGTATTACGCCGCAGAAGCACTGGCCTTACTATGCGGCCCTGGCTTATGGGGTCACTACGATCCATGACCCCTCGGCCAATAGCGAATTTGTATTTGCCAATGGAGAGCTCGTAAAATCCGGCGCCATTGTGGGGCCAAGGGTATACTCAACCGGTACTATTTTATATGGTGCGGACGGCGATTTTAAAGCCGTGATCAACTCACTCGATGATGCCAGGAGCGCATTGAGACGTACCAAGGCTTTTGGCGCGTTTTCTGTAAAAAGTTATAACCAGCCCCGGAGGGAACAACGCCAGCAGATCATACAGGCTGCGCGCGAGCTGAATATGGAAGTGGTACCCGAAGGAGGATCATTCTTTTTTCATAACACCAGCATGATACTCGACGGGCATACCACTATTGAGCATAATATGCCCATAGCGGTGTTACAAGACGATATTATGCAGCTGTGGAAAAGATCGCAAACCGCATATACACCCACTCTTATTGTAAATTATGGTTCGGTGAGCGGTGAGTATTACTGGTACCAGCATACCAATGTATGGGAGAAGGAAAGACTGATGCGCTTTACGCCACGGGAGGTAATTGACGCCCGCAGCCGTCATCGTACCATGTTGCCGGAAGAAGAGTATATCAACGGGCATATCTTATCTTCTAAAAACCTGAAAAGATTGAGCGATGCAGGTGTGTTGGTGAATATGGGCGCTCACGGACAAATACAGGGCATTGGTGCCCATTGGGAGATCTGGATGATGACACAAGGCGGAATGAGCCCGCATGAGGCGCTAAAGACGGCAACTATTAATCCCGCGAAAAGTTTAGGCTTAGACGGTAATATAGGGTCTCTTGAAATAGGGAAGTTCGCCGATCTGCTTGTACTTGATAAAAACCCGTTAGAAGATATATATAATACAGAGTTCATCCGATACACGATGGCTAACGGAAGATTGTATGATGCTGAGCAGATGAACGAAACAGGCAATCATCCTAAACCGAGAACGAAGTTTTCGTGGGAGCTGTATAAAAATGCTACGGCATTTCCCTGGCACGATGAAACAACAGGGCATGGTTGCGGATGTGGGCAGCATTAATAAAACGGCCGGCTACCTGTTTCTTTTCTCGAACTCTTCTTTGGTTACTTTTTGGTCATTGAAGAAGTAGTTCGTAAAGAGCACGCTTCTATCTGGTTTATACATACGCGAGGGGCCATGTCGTTTATCATCGGCATAATAGGCATCCTGCGTTTTTATTCCATTAGCGTACATACTGAATAAGCCATGCTTTTTGCCGTTTTTATACATGGTTTCCATTGCCGGCTGGCCCATGGCATAGGTGCGCGATAACCCGTCTTTTAAACCCTGTTTATAATTGGTTTCTGAATGAAGCTCGCCGTTTATATAGCTCCTGGATATACCATCTTTCAGGCCGTTTTTGTAATTTTCTTCCGAAGACAGTTTCCCGTTAACATAACGGGTGGCCAGCCCTTCTCTTTTACCATGTTTATAATGCGTAGTAGCGGTAGTGCCTGAAGTAACCATTTCTGTTACCCCGTCCAGCTTTCCATGCAGGTAGTTTTCTTTTAACCAGGTTTTTCCCTGCCCGTCGTAGTTTTCTTTTTTGCCATGCCGCACCCCGTTTTTATATCCCATCCGCGCAGATACTTTTCCTGCTGCATTGTACCATAATACGTCACCGGTGATCAGTCCGTTTTTTATATTATACAGCCCGAAGCCACCGTCATCAAAGCGTTGTTTGTAAACACCGTTTAATGGTATGTTGTTCAGGCTAAGCTCCATCCGTGAACTGTCGCTATTGTATTTTCTTCGCACCTGATCCCAGTTAATATCTTTAGTATCCTGGGCGTTTGTGCAAAGCACCAACAGGCTAAAGGGCAAAAGGGTTAAAATCCTTTTCATAATCGGGTCTTAAGCAAACTAATTTTTTGCAGCGGTGGTTGTTACGGATTGTCGCTGCTGTTGTCTTTCCAATATCGTTTGCAGGTGTGGCTGAATATAATGGGCAAGGCTATCTTGGGGAATATCCAGTGCTTTCGGATCTTCTGCCACTTTAAACCAGGGCCTGGGTTCACCAAACGGGTATTGCCCAAACACAATTACAGGCGTTCCATAAGCTAATAGCTCACGATCGTTTTTCAATATCCATTGATCTGCCCAGCTATATAAAAATTGTGCGTCGGCGCCCAGTAAGCGCATGCAGCTATGAGAGGCCGGGTAGCCGGGTAAAGCGTATTCATGAAATCCTACGCCCCATTTATTATGTACATTAAAGTTCCATTTCAGCACCCACTCATCATCTACCGTGCTGATGGTTTTTTTGGCTTTCCAATTGGTAAAAAATAAACCTTCAGGTGTTTTGGTTCTTTTTTTTCCCATGTTGGTAGGTCCGGTTAATACCAGCTTGCCATTTTCATAAGCTGCAAAAACCTGTGTAGGGTACGAGAATAGTATGATCTTGCTAACGTCTTTTATCAGGTCTATACTTTCGGGAAACGGCAGGTACGTGCTTAAAGGCTTGGAGAAGTCGTTAGGAACAAGAATGCTGTCCAGCCTCCTAAGATGCGTGGTATCTACCCTGTTAATTGCATTCAGGATGTTTAAATGTTTTAAGCCCTCGAAAGAGTCTTTTAACGACTGCCATTCTTTTTTCTTCATCCAATGGTAAGTAATAACCGTCTTTAAATTTTCCTTCTGAGGCGGCGCTATTTTCTCCACCACATTTTTCATGGTACTGTCTACTATTTCGGGAATGCTTTTTTGCTCTTTGTTTTTGCAGGAGAAAGCAGCAGCTGTTAATAAAGCCAGGGTGGATAAAGAAAATGCTTTTAAGTTCATGGTACGTGCAAGATGGGGAAATATTTTGAGGAAATGAAATTTTGCCGGCAGGCGGCAGCCATCATTTTGAAAAACGTATATTCGTAGCAGGCAAATACCTGCTGTTTTGGAAAGTCTGTTAAAAGAAACGATTGATTTGGTGCAACCGGGTAGGTTTACAGGTAATGCATAAAATGGCTTATAACAGGAAAAGGTATTTGCAAGGTTGTTCAATAAAAAGTAAAACAAAAAATACACGGATGAAATCTAAATTAAGGGCCGGCATGGTCGGTGGGGGAAAGGGCGCTTTTATCGGCGCCGTACATCGTATTGCTTTGAACATGGATGGGTTGATAGAATTGTGCTGCGGCGCACTCAGTCAAAACCCTCAAAAAGCCAAAGAATCAGGTAGGGAGTTGTTTTTACCCGAAGACAGGATCTATGAGAGCTTTGAAGAAATGATTCAAAAGGAAAGCAAATTGCCGGAAGATAAGCGTATGCATTTTGTGATTATTGTAACACCCAACTTTGCGCATTTCGAGCCCGCGATGATGGCCCTTGAGCATGGTTTCCATGTAATGATTGATAAACCTATGACGCTTACGCTGGAACAGGCGAAAGCGCTGAAGGCAAAAGTGGATGAAACGGGGCTTTTACTGGGGCTGACCCATACTTATTCCGGTTATCCTTTAGTGAAGGAAGCAAGAAAAATGGTGGCAGACGGGAAACTGGGGGCGATCAGGAAGATCTATGTGGAGTATCCCCAGGGTTGGCTAAGCCAGTTTAGTGAAGCCGATGGAAACAAACAGGCAGCCTGGAGAACCGACCCGTCGAAAAGCGGGAAAGCGGGATGTATGGGTGATATAGGCACGCACGCCGCCCATCTGGCCGAGTATATTTCGGGCCAGAAAATAGTGAAGCTTTGTGCCGATCTTAACATCGTGGTACCCGGTAGGTTGCTGGACGACGATGGTGCCATGCTGCTGAAATTTGATAAAGGCGCCAGCGGCGTACTCATTGCCAGCCAGGTAGCTGCAGGCGAAGAAAATAATTTGAAAATACGCCTCTATGGTGAAAAAGGCGGCCTGGAGTGGAGCCAGCAGGAACCCAACACATTACTGGTTAAATGGCTGGATGCCCCGGCACAGGTATACCGCACAGGTAATGGTTACCTGTCGCCCATTGCGCAGTTCAATACCCGTACCCCGGGCGGTCATCCCGAAGGCTATCTGGAAGCATTTGGGAATATTTACAAAAATTTCGCGCTGGCATTATCTGCAAAATTAAACAACGAAACTCCCGATCCGCTTATTGATTACCCTACGGTAGAAGATGGGGTACGCGGCATGGCTTTTATCGATAACGTAGTAGCCTCTTCCCAAAGCGATCAAAAATGGTGGGATTACGTAGTTTGATCTGCTTAATATGTATTTTCCACACATTATGCCCAAGTAAAAATCTTAGTACAAACTTCAGGGTAAATTAGTTTATCTTGCCCAGCTTAAAATGATTTTAGATTATGAGTTTTCAAAACTATAATGTACCATACGAAATTGATAATAATTATACAAAAAAGGTCGCTTACTTTTCGATGGAATTTGCTACCCATCAACCTTTAAAGATATATAGCGGTGGTTTAGGTTTTCTTTCAGGGTCCCATTTGAGAAGTGCTTACGAGCTGGGGCAAAATATGATAGGTATCGGTATTTTATGGAAATACGGATACTACGACCAGGAGCGCAACCAGGATCAGACCCTTGATGTGGCATGGAATGAGAAAATATACAGCTTCCTGGAAGATACCGGAATTAAATTCCAGATCGATGTACACGATCATCCGGTTTGGGTAAAAGCATGGTATCTGAATCCGGATACGTTTAAAACCGCGCCTTTATTTTTATTGAGTACCGATTTGCCCGAAAATGATTACGTATCTCAAACTATTACCCATAAGTTATACGATAGTAACGTAGCTGCTAAAGTAGCGCAGTTTATCCTTTTGGGTGTTGGCGGTGCCAAACTGGTGGATATCCTTAATTTTAACCCGGACGTATACCACCTTAACGAAGCCCACGGCTTATCCGCAGCCTTTTACCTGTACCAGAAGTATGGCCGCAATATAGAAGAAGTTAGAAAAAGACTGGTGTTTACCACGCATACTCCGGAGGAAGCGGGTAATGAAAAGCACGATATCTATCTCTGTCATAAAATGACTTATTTCTGTGGCTTAAGCATAGATGAGGTAAAGCAGCTTACACAGGATTACAGCGATTCATTCAATCATTCGCTCGTAGCGCTGCGATTTGCACGTCTTGCCAACGGTGTGTCCCAACTGCATGGCGAAGTGTCGAGGGATATGTGGGGAAAATATCCCAATATATGCCCTATTATTTCTATTACCAATGCGCAAAACTGGACGTACTGGGCCGATAAGCAGATGTACAAGTTTAAAGATGTGGGTGATGATTACGGCTTTGATGATCGTAAGAAATGGATGAAGAAACGTGCGTTTGAAATAGTAGCAGACCAGACAGGAAAGCTTTTTAACCCCGACGTATTCACCATTGTATGGGCGAGAAGATTTGCGGGTTATAAAAGAGCCGGTTTGATTGCCTCTGATCCACATCGGTTTTTTGAACTGATGAACAACCAGAAATACCCTGTGCAGATTATCTGGGCCGGGAAACCTTATCCCATGGACCACCCGGCTATCAGTGAATTTAATGAACTGGTGCATTTAAGTAAAAATTATAAAAATGTATCCGTTTTAGTGGGTTACGAACTGGGACTTTCCAAAAGATTAAAGCAGGCGGCAGATGTTTGGCTCAATAATCCCCGTGTGCCAAGAGAAGCTTCGGGAACCAGTGGTATGACAGCAGCTATGAACGGCGCGGTTAATTTCTCCACCGATGACGGATGGATACCCGAGTTTATCAACCACGGACATAACGGGTTTGTGATACCAAAAGCAGATTACGCAAATATGTCAACCTTCGATCAGGATCAGTATGATTTGAATAAACTGTACGAAATTTTAACGAACGAGATATTGCCGTTGTATTACGAAAATTATAATACATGGCGCCAGATTATGAAGAACGGAATGCAGGATGTGAGATTTCAGTTCGACAGTAACCGCATGGCCCACGAGTACTACGAAAAACTTTATAACGCATAAAGAGCCGCACGATCGGTCTCCTAAGGCTGTAAAAGAGGACAAAATAACCCTCTTTTGCAGCCTTATTTGTTTTATGAAGCGGGGAAAAGGATGGGCAGCATGGCGTGGCTCATTAGGTTTTTTTTATCCGGAACGGTTGAAGAAAGTGCAACCGCTACCTGTAAAGGACGCCCTATAGCCGCCTCTGTATAAGTATAAATGAGTGGTGTTGCTTGTTGTTATATTAAATAAATAATTTATTTGTATGAATATGTTTGCCTTAAAAAAATGGACAGGGATTCAATGAATGGGTTTTGATTTTTTGAAAAATATGTATATGTTTCCTGCTGCAGTTATTATGCGCTGGTTTTCAAACCCGGCGTCGGGCACTATGATCAAACAAGGTTAAAAGCGATTATATGGAGAGAAGCTGCGGCATTCATTGAATTAAAGCATTTTCTAAATCGTATATTTTCTATAAAAATTAGGCATTTACTGCATATAACGGCCTGAATGAGGCCGAAAATTTGTATCTTTGAAGCATAGGGATGTTTTATTTTAAAAAGAGATGCCTTCTAATTAAACTAATACATAATAGCCTCAAAGGCTATGAACACTAGACTTAAAATGGAAAACGGCTCTCTCTATTTAAAACAGCGATGCTTTATCCCGGTTGTTTATCACTGTTGTTATAATGCGCTCCTGACAGGTGAGCCTTTATGGGATGGCCAGGTTATAATAGAAATATGAATTATCATAAGCCAGGTTATTGTTGGTAAATATTAGTGAATACCATTAACTCAAAAGAAAAATATCACTTCATATTGAATTTACAGAATGCATGAATTTAACGAAACCGCAACTGCAGTTACCTGATTAATAAGAAGTTTTTATCTCCTGGGTACATCAGCAACCAGCGCAGGTATCGTTATATGCTGAATGAAAAAAAATGAAAATGCAGAATCAGATGTATAAGCCGCTTCCGAAGGGCAGTGTGGTGGATTTGTTCGAATCGGCTGCGCATCAAAACCCTGATGGTATTGCCTTAAAATTCCGGTCAGATTCCTACAGCTTTAGGGAGTTAGATAAAATAATCAATAAATATGCCAACTATTTACTAACAAAGGGCGTTCAAAAGGGTAGTATAGTGGGCATCATTTTGGACCGCAGCCCCCAGGTTATAATAACTTTGTTGGCGGTATTAAAGTGCGGCGCTGCTTATTTGCCGATTGATCCCGAATTTCCGGAAGACCGCATAAAGCTGATGCTAGAAGATTCGGAGGCGGCTTTTGTAATAACTGACAGTACTTTTCCGGGTAATCTTGAAACACCTTCTTCAAAGCATTTGGCCATTGAAGAGGTAGAAGCGGCATTAAAGGATGTTGATCCTACTGCCCCGCGCATAAAAGTATCAGGGGATGATTTGGCATACCTGTTATACACGTCTGGCTCAACAGGCAAACCCAAAGGGGTGATGGTGTCTCATAAAAACCTGTTGAATTTTCTTTTGAGTATGAAAGATATTTTTCATACAGATATTCATACTCGATTATTGGCGGTAACCACGGTATCTTTCGATATAGCCGGGCTGGAGATATTTTTACCCCTGGTATCCGGCGGGGAGCTGGTTTTAGCTGACAGGAAGGTCACTAAAGACAGTAAGGCCTTAATAGATTTACTGAACGTTGAAGATATTAATATTTTTCAGGCAACCCCCGCCACCTATAAACTGATGTTGCAGGAAGACTGGCCTTCCAGGCAGTCGCTAACCCTGTTATGCGGTGGTGAAGCTTTGTCAAAAACAATAGCCGATTCCTTGCTGCAGAAATGTGGCCGCCTGTTTAATATGTATGGCCCCACTGAAACTACCATCTGGTCTACGGTAAAAGAGATAACCACAAAGGATACTTTTATCTCTATAGGAACGCCTATCCGTAATACAAGTGTTTATATTCTTGATGAGAATCACGCATTGTTACCTCCGGATGCCGAAGGTGAAATTTTTATAGGCGGCGATGGCGTAGCATTAGGTTATTATAAACGTTCCGAGCTAACAGCTGAACGTTTTATACCCAACCCCTTCTCCGACGGGGAAGGAGACCGTATTTACAAGACCGGTGATTTGGGCAAGTACCTGGCTAACGGAGAGCTTGTTTGTTTGGGCAGGAGCGATAATCAGGCCAAGATAAGAGGATATCGTATTGAGTTGGAGGAAATAGAGCATTATTTATCAAAAATAGCCGGAGTAAAAGATACGGTAGTAAAAGTAGAAGGCGCCGACGGCCTCGAACCCAAACTGATTGCCTATATCATTCCTTCCGAGCTGGCTACCTTAAATGGCGGAGAAGTTACCCGTAATGAAGTCATGCACTGGCGCCGCGAATTAAGCAAAAACCTGCCGGATTATATGATCCCCAATGGTTGGGTGAAGATGGAATCATTTCCGCTTACACCTAATAAGAAGGTAGACCGGAAGGCGTTGAAATATATAGAACCCCGGGAGGGAGCCGAAGCTGCTTCCACCTCATCTAAAGAGCTCACGGCTTTAACAATAAAGTTAAAAACAATCTGGGAAAATGAGCTGGGGATTAAGGGCATTGAACCGGAGGACAATTTTTTTGAATTAGGCGGGAACTCCTTGCTGGCTCAAAAAGTAGTAAACATCCTCAAAAATGATCACGGTATTGATGTTCCTATTACAAAATTGTACCAGCATCCTACTATCGACGCCCTCCAGAAATTCTTAAAGGGAGAAGAAAAGTCTTTACGCAGGCCGGTTAAAAAAAATGACCAGCGGGTATTTGACAATGCTATCGCGGTAATAGGGATGGAATGTAATTTCCCCGGTGTTACTACCATCGAAGGTTTTTGGGACTTGCTCAAGACCGGGAAAGAAACTACCCGTTTTTTTTCAACCGAAGAGCTGGATAAAACTTTGCCGGAAAATGTGAAGAACGATCCTTCTTACGTAAAAGCAAGAGGAGTGCTGAACGGTGTGGAGCTTTTCGATGCCGAATTTTTCGGTATCAGTCCGCGTTTGGCCGAACTGATGGACCCACAGCACAGGCTCTTCCTTGAAACCTCGAGAAACCTGCTCGAAAAAACGGGGTATCTCTCTGATAAAAGAACATCGGTAATCGGAGTATTTACCGGTTGTGGTCCTAATACTTACTTTAACAATAATGTTGTAGGGCATAAAAATAAAATCGATATACACAGCATACCGGTTCTTTCTGTTTCTGATAAAGATTATATAAGCAGCCGCGTAAGCTACCATTTAAATTTGTCGGGGCCTTCTGTAAATATAAATACAGCCTGCTCTACCTCGCTGGTAGCCATTGCTCAGGCGGTAGAGAGCTTAAGGGCCGGGCAGTCTGACGTTGCGATAGCAGGAGGGGTGGCTATAACTGTTCCGGTAAATAGCGGTCATTTATATGAAGAAGGCTCTATGCTGAGTGCCGACGGCCATTGCAGGCCTTTTGACGCAGATGCCAAGGGTACCGTTTTCAGCGATGGTGTTGGTGCTGTTTTATTAAAGCGGCTAAAAGATGCCGTAAACGACGGTGATACTATTTATGCTGTTGTAAAAGGCGTGGGGGTAAACAACGACGGTGGTAACAAAGGCAGTTTTACAGCGCCGAGCGCTGAAGGGCAGGCAGCGGCAATATTGATGGCCCTTGAGGACGCTAAAATAAAACCGGCAGATATTTCTTATATAGAAGCGCATGGTACTGCAACTCCGTTAGGAGATCCTATTGAAATAGATGGATTAAAACTTGCTTTTGGAAAACAGGAAAAAAAGCAGTTCTGTTCGATAGGGTCGGTTAAAAGCAATTTTGGGCATTTAACACACGCAGCAGGCGTTGCTGGATTTATAAAAACAGTATTGTCTCTCTATCATAAACAACTGGCGCCCTCCATCAATTTCTCCAGGCCTAACCCGCATATTGATTTTGAGAACAGTCCCTTTATTGTTAACGATCAGTTCAGGGAGTGGAAAACCGGGGGGAAAAGGATCGCAGGAGTGAGCTCATTAGGAGTAGGTGGAACCAATGCACATGTAGTGATAGAAGAGTACGAGCAACTTGTTGCCACTGCTGAAAAAAAATCAGATAAGGAGCCACAACTGATTTGCTGGTCGGCGCAACATCCGGAGAGCCTGGCAGGGTATGCTCAGAAACTACATACATTTTTGGAGGCCAATCCTGCAATTGATTTAAGCCAGCTGGCTTACACTATTAACACAACAAGGCAGGACCTGGCAGTACGCAATTTTATAGTAGCCCGCAATACAGGTGATCTGGTGGCTCAGTTAGCGCAAACCGACGTTATTACCGCTGCCAGTTACCGGGTGAAAGAGAAAAACCATAACATCGCGTTTTTGTTTCCGGGGCAGGGAAACCAGTATCCCAATATGGGCCGAGACCTATATGACAATGAAGAGGTTTACAGGGCGGCTGTGGACGAATGTGCTGAAATACTGGAGCAGATCATGCATGAAGATATACGGGATATCATCTTCGTAGATGACGCTGACGAGGTGGCCGCGCAAAAGTTAAAAAATACACGGTATGCGCAACCGGCTATATTCACTACATCTTATGCGCTGGCGAAGCTATATATGAGCTGGGGCATTAATCCCGTTGCATTTGCTGGTCATAGCGTGGGAGAATTTGTGGGTGCTCATCTCTCCGGTATATTTTCGCTCCGTGATGTTTTATATATCGTAGCAGAGCGCGGCCGGCTGATCAGCACATTGCCTGGAGGTAGCATGCTTTCCGTAAGGGCTTCTGAAGAAAAGGTGCGGACGTTGTTACCTCCCGATCTTTATATAGCGGCACAAAACGCTGCAGAACTCTGTGTGGTTTCCGGCGAAACAGAAGCTATCAACAATTTTGCCCGAAAGCTGGGCGAAGAAGGTATTATCAACAAACCGTTAAGAACAAGCCACGCTTTCCATTCAGCAATGATGGATCCGATCGTTCCGCTGTTAAAAGCGGTTATCGAAACAACAACCATGCATGTTCCCAAAATTCCGATCATGTCAACGGTTACTGCAGGGTGGCTGAAAGATAACGAAGCTACCAGTGCCTCCTATTGGTCTGAGCATACCCGCGAGACGGTTCGGTTTGGACAGGCTTTGAAAAACATGCGGGAAGATCTCAACCCGTTATTCCTGGAAGCTGGACCGGGTACGTCATCAACTGTTTTTGTCAATCAGAATGGTATTGGTCCTAACTCTTTTGCCGCCCTTAGTACAGCCACATTGCTTACCGGTGAAGCTGTTGCCGTAAGAAATGTATTGGGCAAATTATGGCAACGGGGCGTAGCAATAAACTGGAATAAGATTTATAGAGGCGGCAATTATAGCATTATGCACAATGTGCCCACCTATGCTTATAATAAAAAGCGTTTTTGGGTAGATCCCCCGGAGCAGCCATATCAGACTCAACCGGTATTAGGAACAACACCAACAATAAATGAAACAACGACTAACATATCCACTAACACAATGAGCAGGAAAAATATTTTACTCGAAAAACTGAAAGAAACAATTGAGTCGGCATCAGGATTATCTGTGGCAGACGCTAATCCCAACAGCAATTTTGCCGAACTGGGGTTAGATTCGCTTTTGCTTACGCAGCTAACCAGCAGCCTTAAGAAGGAATTTTCAATTCCTGTTACTTTCAGGCAGCTCAGCGAAAATTATGATAGCCTGAACAAGCTGGTAGAATTTTATGATGCCAACTTACCGGCATCTGTGTTTGCCGGCAATAGTACGCCTCAGCCGGCGCCCGCTGCGGCCGCTGTGATCCCCACCAGTCAGGCTCCCGTTTTCAACAGCGTTCCGCAAATCGGGGGAGATATGCTTGGTTTAATGTCGTTACAGCTTCAATTGCTGACACAGCAGGTGGCAATGATGCAGCAAGGCGCTGCGGGAAACCATGCAATAGCGGGGAATGGTAACCTCTCAATAGTAAACCATACCGCCAATGTTGTTACAAATGTCAATGGCGCCGGTGCCGGAGCTACGGAAGAGTTAACAGCGGAAGAGAAGATAGAGCTTAAAAAGCCTTTTGGAGCCACTGCCCGCATTGAAAAAAAAGTTACCGAGATCTCAGCAGATCAGCAAAAGTATATTACCGATTTTATAGCGGCCTACAATAAAAAAACGGCAAAGAGTAAAGAATATACGCAGAAGCATCGTGCTCATATGGCCGATCCCCGCGTGGTTTCCGGTTTCAGGCCGTATACAAAGGAAATGGTGTATTCCATTGTCACCAATAAATCAAAAGGCTGTTACCTGTGGGATATTGATGGCAATAAATACATAGATGCATTAAATGGATTTGGATCTAACTTCCTGGGCTATCAACCCGATTTTGTGAAGAACGCATTGTTACAGCAGGTAGAAGACGGATATGAAACAGGTCCGCAACATGTGCTGGCCGGGGAGGTAGCTGATCTTGTTTGCGAGCTAACCGGTATGGAGCGCGCGGGCTTATGTAATACCGGCTCCGAAGCCGTATTGGGAGCAATGAGAATTGCGCGTACGGTTAGCGGAAAAGATATTATAGTAGCCTTTGCAGGCTCTTATCATGGTATAACAGATGAGGTGCTTGTCAGGGGTAGCAAAAAGCTCAAAACTTATCCGGCTGCTTCAGGTATACTGGCCGGTAATGTTCAGAATATGCTGATACTTGAGTATGGCACCGAAGAATCTTTAAGAATTATAAAGGAAAGGGCGTCTGAAATTGCTGCTGTTTTGGTAGAACCCGTTCAGAGCCGCAGGCCCGAATTTGCGCCGGTAGCCTTTTTGAAAGAACTGAGGAAAATTACGGCAGCAGTTGATGTAGCCCTTATTTTCGATGAGGTTATAACAGGGTTCAGAAGCCATTTAGGCGGTACACAGGCACTGTTTGGTATAAAAGCAGATTTAGCCACCTATGGTAAAGTTGCGGGTGCCGGTATTTCTATAGGCATTATAGCCGGAAGTAAAAAGTATATGGATTCACTGGATGGAGGTTTCTGGGAATATGGCGACGATTCAATTCCGGAAGTAGGGGTTACTTATTTCGCGGGTACTTTTGTTCGTCACCCGCTGGCATTAGCTACCACCAAAGCTGCGCTTACCTTCCTGAAGTCGCAGGGACCAGGCCTTCAGAAAGAAATGAATGAGAAAACTGACCGGTTGGTTGAAAGACTGAACCAGATTACCCAGAAATACAGGGTTCCTATATACATCGTTCATTTTTCCTCTTTATGGAAAATTAAATTTAAAGAAGAGTATCCTTACTACGAATTGCTGTTTGCGCTGATGCGCTTGCGCAATATTCATATCTGGGATCTGTTTCCCTGTTATTTAACCATTGCGCATACACCCGAAGATATAGATGCTATTTGCGTAGCCTTTGAGGAAAGCATTGCCGAGCTTTGCCAGGCAGGGTTTATTCCCCAGGCAGCGCCGGAGGCAACTGTTTCCCAAAGCGGATCGCCGGTAACCATTATAGATAATTCCGCGCCACCGGTTCCGGGGGCGCGACTGGGAAAAGACCAGAATGGAAATCCTGCCTGGTTTGCGCCCGACGCAGATAATCCCGGCAAGTATTTGCAAATCTCATTGAACGATAAATAAATGATGACTGTAGAAAAGAGAAATAATACTGTAGTAGACTTCGACCCGTTTTCCGGAGATATAATTGAAAAAATTGTTCCAGCTATAGAATCTCAAAAAGAGATCTTTGCATCTTGCATCCTGGGCGGGGAGGATGCCAACCTGGCCTATAACTTATCGTTATCTCTAAATTTTACAGGTAAGCTTAATGAAAACGCGCTTAGAAAATCTATCATTGAGCTGCACCGGCGTCATGAATCGCTGAGAGCAACATTTACTGAAGATGGCTCTCAAATGATTATTTATGAGTCAAAGGTCCCTCATCTGCATTTTCAGGACCTGGAGGCGTTCGATCAGCCGGCGCAGCAACATATACTGGAGGAATACCGTAGTCAGAATGCCCGGTCTCCTTTCGATTTATTCAACGGGCCTTTAACAAGAACAGCGCTTTTTCGTTTAAGTGCCGAAGAGTACAGGCTTACCGTTACGGCCCATCACATTATCTGTGACGGATGGTCGCTGGGAGTTCTCCTGGAAGACTTATCCAGGCTGTACAACGCCGAATCTTCGGGGTTAGTGCTTTCTTCAAAGCCATTGCTGTTCAGCGATTACGTGATGCGCTCCGTTCAATACGAGCAGTCGGCTGACTACAAAAAAGTACTTAATTACTGGAAGCGTCAATATGAAGATGATGTGCCCGTTTTTGAAGTTCCACCCGATTTTCCCAGGCCTGCGAGAAGAACTTATACAGCCGGCAGGGAAGATTTTGTAATGTCTGTTGAAACAGCCGAAAAAATAAAAAAGCTAGGTGCGCGGTACGGGTGTAGCTTCGTAAATACCTTGCTGTCTGTATTCGAGGTGCTTCTGTATAAGTATTCGGGAAGCGCCGACGTAATTGTGGCTTTACCTACCGCCGGTCAGGCATCCAACGAAATGTATGATTTAATAGGTCATTGCGTAAACCTGCTTCCGTTAAGAAGCCGTCCTAATGCAACCTTATCGTTTGCCGATTATCTGGTGGAGAGAAAATCGAAGATGCTTGAAGATTACGACCATCAGCAATTTACTTTTGGTACATTCCTGCAAAAAATAAAGATTGAGAGAGACCCCTCGCGTATTCCGCTGGTGCCGGTAGCATTTAATATCGATATCGGAATGGATGATCAGGTTAGTTTTAACAACCTGAACTATAGCATTAGCAACAATAAAAGAGCATCAGAAACTTTTGAGCTTTTCCTTAATGTTACCAATTGTAAAGAAGGATACGAATTCCAATGGTCGTACAACAGGCAACTATACCACTCTTCAACCATCCAGGGGCTGATGGCTTCTTTTAATTATTTGGTAAAGCAAATAATTGATGAGCCAGAAGTAAAGATCGGCATCCTCAGGATAGATGAAACCCGCGGCGCCTTTGATTTGTTGCTGCAACAATATGGCTATGGTATATTGAATATGACGATGATCGAACTTTTTGAAAAGTCGGTGCAATCTTTTCCCGGTGCTACAGCTGTTCGTTTCGGAGATCATGCAATAACTTATAGCGAACTTGATTGGGAGTCCAACAGGCTGGCCAATTACCTGTTGTTTAAAGGCATCCACAAAAATGACCGTGTTGCAATTGTCCTCGACCGGGGGGTTAACATTATTGTGTCTATACTGGCAGTTTTGAAATGCGGGGCTTCCTATATTCCTGTAGATCCCTATTATCCCAAAGACAGGGTGGTATTTATGATTGATGATGCCGATGCGCAGTTTATCATCACATCACTGGCTCATGTGAATCTTTTCGACAACGAGCGGGTAAATACCGTTGTGCTGGATGAAGTACAAAAAGAGCTGGAACAGTGTTCCGTGAACAGCCCCGCTGTTGAGTTTGGCCCTGAAACTATTGCCTACATATTATATACATCGGGTTCTACGGGCAAACCTAAAGGAGCTATGGTTACGCACCGCAACCTGGTGCACTTTTTAAAAGGCATGCAAAACGCCTTTCACATTACCAGTGAATCCAGATTTTTGTCTGTATCCAGCATTTCTTTCGATGCCTCCTGCTTCGACAACTACCTGAGTCTGGTAAATGGCGCGGAACTGGTGTTAACCAGCAATGAAATTATTAAAGATGGCCAGCTGCTGCTGAACGAAATTGAACGAAGACAAATCAGTATCATACTGGCCACACCAATTACATTCAAATTAATGCTGGCAGCTGAGTGGAATAAAAAAATACCGGCTACATTGCTGTCGGCCGGTGAAGTGCTGCTTCCTGCCCTGGCTAAAGAGCTGCTTCCAAGATGTAAAGCGCTGTATAATGTTTACGGTCCAACCGAAACCACCGTTATTTGTACACTCACCCGTGTATTGAACGACAGCAGGATTACGATAGGGGCAGCTATTGCCGATACCCCAATATATATACTGGATGAGCAGATGAAGCCGGTTGCGGATGGTGAGATGGGAGAAATTTTTATCGGGGGAGAAGGGGTTTCCAGGGGGTATTGGAAAAGGGAAGACCTGACAAGTCAAAAATTTGTTGCGGATCCTTTCGCCGCAAAGGCCGGTGCAAGGATGTATCGCAGCGGCGACCTCGGAAGGCGTAAGAAAAACGGCGAAATAAAATATGAGGGTCGTGTTGATAACCAGGTTAAAATCAGGGGATTCAGGATCGAACTAGGGGAAATTGAATACCACCTGTCGCGCCTGAACCATATACAAGACGTGGCAACTGCTGTGCATGAAGATCAGCATGGTGAAAAGAATATCGTGGCGTATATTATATCTGATCTGGAAGAGGGGAAAGATGAAAGTACATTCAGGAAAGATATAATTGTAGGCTGGGGAAACCAGCTTCGCAATCATCTTCCCTATTTTATGATCCCTTCTTTTTGGGTACGGGTGAAACAATTTCCACTTAGCCCCAATGGAAAAGTTGATGTAAAGAAACTGGCGCCGCCGGAAATGTATAAGCGCCAGGAAGCAGCACATGCGAATAATCAAACCGATAAGCAGGCCCCGCTCAGTGAAAATGAACAGCTTATTAAAGATATCTGGGAGTCGGAGCTGGGTTTGACCGATTTGTCGATTGAAGATAATTTTTTTGAACTGGGTGGGCATTCTATGATTGCCGTGAAAGTGATGAGCCGTATCGGTAAACAAACCGATACAAAGCTGCCTATCGCTTCTTTATTTGAATACCCCACTATCGCTTCTTTGTCGAAATTGCTTGACAAAACTGCTCATTTTAAGTACAGGTCGCTTATACCTATTAAGCAAACAGGCTCCAAGCTTCCTATTTACCTGGTGCACGGGGGATCCTTAAATATTCTTCTTTATAAAAATCTCGAGCCATTTTTAAGTGAAGATCAGCCGTTGTACGGTATTCAGGCATTGGGTTTAGACGGTGACTTATCACATTTAAGCACTATGGAGAGCATAGTAAAGAGATACCTGGAGGAGTTATTGGAACAAAATCCGAACGGGCCGTATATTTTGATCGGTTATTCTTATGGCGGTATTGTTGTTTTTGAAATGGCGCGGCAGCTAATGGCAATGGGAAAGGAGATCAGGATGCTGGGTATAATGGATACAAATGTAAGCGACCGGGCACGTGTAGAGGAAAAGCCGGGCAGGCTCACCAGGTTTCTGGGGCGGCAGGTCAAAAAAGCGATATTTTTCGGGGGTAATCTGACGCATTCTCCCGGGGAAGTGATTAAGTATCAATGGAATGTTCTTCGCAGGAAGCTGGACAAAAATTTTGAGGAAGCAGAAGACGAACAGATTTATGATTATGATAAACCGGTGATTGAGGCCTATAACAATGCCTATTATAATTATGATTTAAAGCCGCTCGATATTAAGGTGCACCTTTTCAGGGTTAAAGAACGCACTTATTTTGTTGATGACCGTACCTACCTGGGATGGATGAAATATGCAAAAAAAGGGGTAGCGGTATATGATGTTACCGGTGATCATAAAACCTTTATTCTTCCGCCGCATAATGAACATCTTATTAAAAAAATTGAAAAGATAATAAGCACCCTTTGATTGCGCCTGTAAAAGAATGACTATATTTACGGGTTTTTATGCGGGTAAAAAGACTACTGAATGCAAGTTGTATAATAATCGCTGTTAATGTGACTGCTTAATACTTCTTTGTGCTTAAATTTGCTTAATAGAAAATTTTTTTTTGATGAAGAAAACAATTCTGATAGTTGATGATGAACCAACGATACTTAAACTTTTAGAGTTTGTTTTATCAAAAGACTACCAAACCGAGTTAAAAAGCAACGGGTATGAGGCAATTCAATGGTTAGAGGAGGGAAACAAGCCTGATTTGATCATCCTTGATGTTAACATGCCTTATTTTAATGGAACAGAGTTTTTAAACTCTATTAAAATCAGCGGTATTTTTTCCAAAATACCAGTAATATTGCTTACGGGCACAGCTGATACCAAAAATCTCGAAGCTCAACTAAGATTTCCGGTAAACGAAATAATACAAAAACCTTTTAATCCAACTAAGCTTAAAGATGCCGTCAAATACCTACTTGCTGAACACACAAAACTCTTCGCATCTGAAAACTAATTTTTTAAGTCAGACCGTTGGTATAGCGTATATAGGAAATGATTTTTTTGATGAGGTAATAGATGAGAAATTTGCCTCGGGGTATCAGATTGATACCTACCCCAGTTTAAAAAGCTTCAATAATTATCTGGCGGGATCTTCTATTACGCATGTTCCCTATGCGCTTTTAATGGAAGTGAAGAATGAAAGCAGCGTATTTAACGAGATCAGGGCGTTGCGTCAAAATGCAATTACAGCGGGCATGATCATTATTTTGCTCACTTCTGTTAATAATACCGAATTACATCAGAAGGCATTGGAAGCCAAAGCAAATGATATTTACTTCAGACCATTCAACAGCGAGCTTATTTTTGAGAGAATTAACTTTTTGATAAAATTTAAGCTGCTTAAACCAGATGATACTTCACAGTTCGCTACCAAAGGCATCGAATACAAAATGCCCGTTTACAAGCGACTATTTGATATAGTGGTATCTTCACTGCTGATTTTGTTACTGTGCCCTTTGTTTATCCTGGTAATCATTCTGATCAGATTGGAGAGCAAAGGCCCGGTTGTGTATAAAAGCAAAAGAGCGGGAACAGGATATAAAATATTTGACTTTTACAAATTCCGTTCGATGGTTACGGATGCTGATAAGAAGCTTGAGGCGTTGAGTAAAACCAATAACCAGTATAGTGCCGGTGAAGAGTCGGGCGGAACACAAAAGGCTTTCGTGAAAATATTGAACGATCCGCGCATCACCAAGGTGGGAAATATATTACGGAAAACTAGCATCGACGAATTGCCGCAACTCTTTAATGTTTTGAAAGGGGATATGTCTATTGTGGGAAACAGGCCGTTGCCCCTGTACGAGGCCGAACAATTAACTTCAGACCAGTTTGCGATGAGGTTTCTGGGACCGGCAGGAATAACCGGTTTATGGCAAATATCAAAAAGAGGGCAGGCAGAGATGTCGGAAGATGAGCGTAAGGAGCTGGATAATACCTATGCTAAAAACAGTTCTTTTTTAATGGATTTAAAGATCATGTTAAAAACAGTTCCTGCTATGTTACAAAAAGAAAAAGTATAGTTCTCCCGATTCTATTAAAACAAAACTTCTTACAATGAAAGCGACTTTTTTCCTGGTAATTTTATGTGTAACATCCTTTTCCCTGTTTGCTCAGGAATCAATTATGGATGATGTTGACGATAAAATGCTGGATAAATATATAGCATTGGCCAAACAGAATTTTCCCGCAAAAAAAGCAGCAGACGCAAGGCTTGAAAGAGCCCAGATTGCCGTAAATACATCTAAACTCACCTGGTTCGATCTGTTTAATGTAGGGTACTATTATCAGCCACAGCGCAGCAAGCAGAGCGGGGAAAATGGCGGCGTAGGTATTAACAACCAGGGGCAAATCATCACCCAGGGGTTTCTTGCCGGTGTGACTGTGAATTTGGGAAACCTCTTCTCGAAGCCATCGCTTGTAAAAACAGCTAAAGCCGACTACGTAATAGCTAAAGCCGAAAGAGACCAGTATGACGCCACACTGGTAAATGAAGTAAAATCGCGCTACTATAATTACCTGTTAGCTAGGAGAACGCTTGAAATACGCTCCCTTGCATCGCAAAATTATAAAGGCATTATGAGTGATGTTAAGGCCAAGTATGAACGTTCAGAAATTGCTATAGATGTGTATACACAATCCAGGAACGCAGCAACCGAAGCTGACGCGCTGGCCCTGGCAGCGGAAGTTGAATTTTTGAAGGCTAAAAACTTACTGGAAGATATCATTGGCAAAAAGCTGCAGGACGTTAAATAGCCGGTTTCAACTCCTTATAATAAGGCAGAAGCAATACGATATATTTTCTAACCACATAAAAGCAGATTGAAGGCCAACCTGTAAATATAGTTGTATGAATCTTAATCTTAACCTGAAGGAATTTATAAAATATGCCAAACGCTTTAAGTGGTTATTGATTTTAATACCCCTTATATGCGTAATTGCAACCTACTTCATGGTAAAAACGCTGCCAAGGCAGTATAAATCTGAGGCGCTTGTTTCTACGGGCCTTACAAGCCAGTTTCAGGATGCGGCATTGAACGCCGAACAAAACATGGACTACTTTAAATTAAGTCAGCAGTTTGGCAATTTGCTGGAAATGATAAAGTCCAAAAAACGCATCAGCTTACTTTCATACAAACTTATTTTACATGACCTGCAGAACCCCGATGAGGCTTTTAAACCTTATTCCGACGAAATTAAAAAGCTGAGCCCGGACGAAATCAGGCAAGCTATTTCGGAGTATCAGGAGCGTTATCAGGCTAATACGCTTATCTCTGTAGCCGATAACGGTAAAATTAAACTATATGATATCTTAAAATCCACCGGCTACGACGATAAGAGTATTTCTGAAAAACTGGATGTTTTCCGCAACGGGGAGAGCGATTTTATAAAAATTGTATTTACATCGCCAAATCCACGTTTATCTGTATTTGTCGTAAATACGTTGTCTACCGATTTTATAAATTATTATACGGGCTTAACCCAAAATAATCAAAAGCAATCTCTGGCTGCTTTAGATACAATAGTGCGTGCCAAGCAGTCTGAGCTGCAGAAGAAAAATTCAGCCCTGATCAACTCTTCGATCAGTGCGGCATCGCGGGATGCCGGCGCATCCAGCGCACGTCAGCAGGCTGATTTTGTGAATCAGCAAATTTCCGAAGCGCAGAGTCAAAAAGCGGCAGTGATCCGTAATATCAGCTCATTGCAGGGCGCTATAGCCGAGGTAAACAATAAACTGAGTGGCAGCGGAGGATATGTAACTCCCAGCACATCAAAAGATAATAGTGAAATTATCAATATCGACAATCAACTGGCTGCTGCCAACAAGCGTTGGGTGAATAATAATTTCCGCGCAGAAGATAAAGCTACCATTGACTCTTTGCAACGCGTAAAATCCCGGATCATTGCCAGGGGAGGAGAACAATCCGGAGGCAATGTAACAGCTATCCGGCAGGGCCTTATCAACGATAAAATAAAACTGGAAAATGATCTTGCCGCGGCAAAAAGTACATTAACAGCCATTGAGCAGCAACTGGCTAAGCTCGGTCCTGCACGAAGCGGGGGAAGCAGTGCCGGCGTTGTATTAGATAATGGTGTTCAGTCTGCCCTTGCCAGAGACGCAGAAATGGCTGCCAAGGAATATGCTGATGCCCAGGCAATGCTTGAGCAAACCAATATGTTAACCAAGGCCGGTATCAGGCTTAATTTAGCCGAGCCTGGGTTGCCGCAATTGCCCGAACCATCGAAAAATATACTGTATGTAGGTTTATCGGGTGTATCGAGCTTCCTGGTTTGTTTATTCACCCTCTTTGTGGTGTTTATGCTAAATACAACTATAAATGATCCCAAACATCTTGAGGCCGCAACAGGACAAAAGGTTATAGGCAGTTTAAACTTAATTGAGGAAGAAGATAAAGATTTAAGAACCATCTGGGAGGATGAGCAAAATGTATTAAGCTATTCTGTTTATAAAGATCTGTTGCGTTCATTACGCTTTGAGCTATTGGAAGAACTATCAGGAGATAATAATGTATTGGGTATAACCAGTCTTCTCGATGGGGAGGGTAAAAGCTTTATTGCAGGCGGGCTAAGCTATGCTTTTGCCATGATGGGTAAGAACGTGCTCCTGATCTCCAACGATCACCAGGGATTAACCAGCCTTGTTACCAACCAAAAAGGAAAGAAAAATAACAATACGGGCGACCGCAACCAGGTTTTTGAATCATTTCTGGTAAAAAAAGAGATACAGATCGAGGATAGGATTACCATTTTAAACCGTAAAAACTCGAACAGCTCCCTGCTTGAGCTGAAAGACGGGAATAGCCTGGTTGCCGGGTTTAATATCTTAAAGGAAACCTTCGATATTATCATTATCGATATCAATAGCGCGCAGGACCTTCATAATGTAAAAGAATGGCTAATGTTCACCGATAAAAGCATTGCCGTGTTCGGAGCCGGAAATAAAATTACAGAAGGCGACATGAGCTTTATTAAATATTTGTCTACACAAAAAGGGTTTTTAGGATGGGTGCTGAATAAGGTCAAGATAAACAACACGAATTAAACCGGGGTAAATACTTTATTAGTATGAGGAAGCTGTCCGATCAGGTCAAGATGTCGACAAAAGAGTATTTGCTGATAGCATTTGGTCTTTTACTGGCATTGCTTTTGGGCGTAGCGGCTGTTTTTACCAAGAACTATATTTTACCCCTGGTACCGGTAATGGTGCTGGTTTTCGTTGTATACCTCATACTTCTTTTCAGGGAGCCGTTCATTGGCTTGTTGGTGCTGATCGTTTATTGTTTTATCCTGTTTTTCTTTTACCGGGAAATAGGAATGCTTCCCTATGGGGTAGGTATAGAGTTTTTCATGGTACTTACCTGGCTGAGCGTTTGGTATAATGCGGATAAGCTTGATTTTTCCCTGTTAAATACGAACCTGGTATGGCTATACCTGGGGTGGCTATTGCTTTGTATACTGCAAATTGCCAATCCGGCCGGCGGAAGCGTGCGCGGATGGCTTGCCGAAATAAGGGGGATGGGCATATATCCTATTGCTCTTTCGGGCCTGGGATTACTATTGATCAATACTAAAGAAAGGATCAGCCAGGTATTAAAATTATTGGTAACTCTTTCATTGCTGGGTGCGCTGTATGGAATGAAGCAAAAATATATTGGTCTCAGCGCCGGCGATCAGCGCTTTGTTCATGATTTTCCCACACACCTTATCTGGGGGCAGCTGCGCGTGTTTTCTTTTTATATAGACGCGGGGCAATACGGTGCATCTATGGCCATATTTGTAGTAGTAGCGCTTATACTGGCTATAGGCCTTAAAAATACAAAAACCAGGCTGATGTTATTAGGCAGCGTTCCCCTGTTTGGAATTGCAATGCTGATATCCGGCACAAGGGGCGCTTTTTTCGCATTGATAGCAGCAGGCGGCTTTGCATTGCTGCTAACAAAAAAATTTAAGATACTACTGGCGGGATGTGTGGTATTAGGACTATTCGTAGCCTTCCTGAAATTTACTGATATCGGAAGTGGTAATTACGCCATTTTCAGGTTCAGAAGTGCCCTGGATCCCAAGGACGCCTCTCTGAACCTGCGTTTTATCAACCAGAAAAAATTGGCCGACTATCTTAGCAGCCATCCTTTTGGAGGCGGATTAGGCGTTATTGGTGCTTTTGGTCATGAGTACAATGCAGATCAATACCTGTCTACGATTGAACCCGATAGTTACTGGGTTAAAGTATGGGCCCAAACCGGCATTATTGGATTTACGTTATGGTTTTGTATGATTATGTATCTTTTAGGTAAGGGATGTGGCATTACCTGGGGAATACGGGATCCCAACCTGAGGGTAAAGCTCATTGCTTTAAACGCGGGAATTGCAGGTATATTTGCCTGTAGTTACGGCAATGAGGTTATCAACAATATGCCTTCCAATATTTTTGTAAACTTATCTTTTGCAATGATTTTTAATGCAGCTGCGCTCGACAAAGCCAGGCGGCAGGAGTAAAACCATTTTATGCCATTTATCATTTTTATTATACCCGGCCTGCTATGCTTTATATGGGGATTGAGAAGGGGCATTAAAGTAATTAAGTAGATTATGATATATGCTTGGTACATAATACAGTTTCTTGTCGGGTACAACCTGCTGTTGCCTGCATTCCTGTATCTTTTGTTTTTGCTGAGAAAGAAAAAGACGTACCAACCTGCAGATATAACCCACGAGCATCGCCCCGACTATGCTATTATTGTTACCGCTTACCAGGAGATTGCACATATCCCTGAAACGATTCAATCTATTATCAACTTAAAGTACACTAATTTCTTATGCTACGTTGTACTGGATAATTGCCCGGATATATCATCCCTGCAATTTGATGATGAACGTATTATTTTACTCCGGCCCGATCAGAAATTAGGGGGAAATGTACGTTCACATTTTTATGCGATCCACCGGTTCCGGCGCCGGCACGACTACCTTACTATAATAGACAGCGACAACTTGGTAGAGGAAAATTATCTCGATCATTTAAATGTCTTTTTTAGCCGGGGATTTAAAGCTGTGCAGGGTTTGCGTGCCGCTAAAAATCTCGACAGCCAATATGCCTGCCTGGATGCGGCCAGGGATATTTACTATCATTTTTACGACGGAGAGGTTTTATTTAACATAGGCTCTTCTGCTACTTTAGCAGGTTCGGGAATGGCGTTCAGCGTAAGCTTATATGAGCAATGCCTGGGAAGCAAAGATGTTTCCGGCGCAGGTTTTGACAAAGTATTGCAATATGAGATCATCAAAAGAAGCAATAGGATAGCTTTTTGCGAAGAAGCAATTGTATACGATCAAAAAACAACCAAATCATCGCAGCTGGTTAACCAGCGGGCAAGATGGATCAATACATGGTTTAAATATTTTGGATATGGCTTCAGGTTAATAGGCCTGGGTATTAAAAATGCAAGTATGAACCAGCTGATCTTTGGTATTGTTTTATTAAGACCTCCGTTGTTTATTTTTCTCTTGCTGTCTGTGCTATGCCTGGTAGTTAATTTATTTTTTGCTCCCGTTCTTTCGTTGTTCTGGGCGCTGTCTCTTTTTGTATTTGTTCTGGGTTTCCTGTTGCCTTTACGTGGCGCCGACGCGCGAATCGTAAAAGCCCTTAAACATATTCCTTCTTTTATGTTTTACCAGGTTCTTTCTCTTATGCATGCGAGGAATGCCAATAAACGATCGATAGCCACCAGGCATTTTGAATAAAAGTTTACAATTATGATCAGAAACAGGGATATAATCATTGTAGGGCAGCAGTCATGGGATACCGAGATCGGTAGTAATTGTAAGAATATAGCTATTGAATTCAGTAAACATAATCGAGTGCTTTATATCAGCACACCTCTTGACAGAAAGACGAAATACCAGCGGCCCAATGAAAATGCAACAAAGAAGCGCCTGAATGTGATACTAAAAAAAGAGCCTCAGCTCGAATCAGTACATAAAAACCTATGGGTATGGTATCATGATGTAATGATAGAGTCGATAAACTGGGTAAAAGCAGAGTGGCTGTTTGATTTCCTGAACAGGAGCAATAACAGGAAGCTTGCCAAAAGCGTCAGTAAGGCTATCGATTCGCTGGGATTTACCAATTATATTCTTTTCAATGACGGCGATATGTTCAGAAGTTTCTACCTGAAAGATCATATAGCGCCCTCCATTTCTGTTTATTACTTAAGAGATAACTATTTTGCCACAGAGTACTGGAGAAAACATGGCACGGTATGGGAGCCCCGTCTTATCAGCCAAAGCGATGCCTGCATGGTAAATTCAGAATATCTCGGTGCTTATTGTGCACGTTTTAATAAAAATGTGCATTATGTAGGCCAGGGGTGCGATCTTACATTATTTAAGCCTTTGAACGAAGTACCGGCAGATCTGGCTGACCTGAAATCCCAGGGCCGGCCCATTATTGGATATGTGGGGGCATTACTGTCATCAAGGCTGGATATACCGCTTCTCGAAAACCTGCTGGAAAATAACCCTTCGTGGTCTTTTGTTTTTGTGGGGCCTGAAGACAAGGATTTTGAGAAAAGCAAACTGCATCAATTACCTAACGGTCACTTTTTCGGCAGCAGAAAACCGGAAGAACTTCCCAGCTATATCAATGCTTTTGACGTATGCATCAATCCGCAGGTAATAAACGGTCTCACCATTGGCAATTATCCAAGAAAAATTGACGAATACCTGGCGCTCGGCAAACCTGTAGTTGCTACCAAAACCGAGGCGATGGAGCTGTTTAAAGATTACGTATTCCTGGCAAAGGATTTGAACGACTACCAGAACTTTTTGCAGAAGGCCCTGATACCTCAATCAGATGAACTGGTGGCGGCCAAAATTAAGTTTGCCAACTCTCATACCTGGGAAAACTCTGTAAACGAGATTTATCGCGTGATGGCCGATACCGAAAAAAGTAAAGCTTAATCTTTGTATTTCAGGCTCTTCATAAATAAAATATCGTAATTGTATTTTATTTGCCGGTAAACATCCCGTACAATCGAAATAAAGAAGTTATTGCTTTGCCGGAAGTTAGACCTGGTCATGGTGCTTGGCTCGGCCGAAGAGTTTTTCTGCACAAACAGCTCTGTAAAATGGTTATAAAAGATTGCTTTCCCCTTATTCTGTAAAAAGGAGATACACATTTTATATTCTGTTAAATCGCCTTTAATACCTTCAGGATACCTGCCGAACTTATCAAAGAAATTGCTGCGTCGCAGATGTGGGTGATCCGAATAAGCATATATTTTTCTATACTTTAATGCAAGCGGTGGTACTATTATTTTGGAAAATCCTTCTTTAAACTCTTCAAGGTAGGGGTAGGGAATATAGGCATAAAACCTGGCAAGGTCTAGAGTTTGATCTTCCTGCATGAACTGATGGGCTGCTGTAAGAGCACCCGGGAATTTATCTGTAGCCTCAAAATCTTCCTGCACATACAAAGTGTAGGCAGTTTTTACAGCGTCTTGCCCCTTATTAAGGTTTTTACCAAGGCCGCCATTTTTAACGGCCGGAACAAGTGTAAACCCGAACTCTTTTTGCAGCTCCTGCAGCTTATCGAAATGCAATGGTTGACTGCCATCATCGGAAACAACTATACCACCAAAACTCAACTGACGTACCCTGAAAGACTGTAGCATGTTTTGAAGCGAAGCGCTACGGTTATAATGTGTAACCAATAAAGTAATATCGGGGAAATGATGTGTTTGCATGTTACAGCTTATTCATTTTTTGATGTTTTGGTATCGTGTGGCGGATGCGGGGTAAGCATAGATCCCAGTCTTTTGATCTCCTTCGAAATTCGTCCACTCAATACTTTAAAAAAGCTGCCTTCAAGCTGTAGTGTCCGCGGTGCAGTCCAGGGGCGGGCGCTGTCTGATTTAACCTGCCGAACCGTGCCATATTTCATCAGGTCAAAGCAAAGACGTCCGTCTTCTCCCCGTATCTGGTAGTTTACAAAACCTGCCTCAAGTCCATACTTCCTTACATATCCCATGCTAATGCCAAAAGCGTTTAAATAGGGTCTTTTGAAGTGACGCACTTCAGCAATAACGTCTTTCATTCTTTCCAGCAGGAAAAGTTTCCATCTTGGATAACCCCGGTCAGGAATAAAAGAATAACGGCCATATACGCAAACAACTCCGGGCCTGGTGAGCTGCGCCAGCATTTTATCCATCCATCCGCTCGGGTAAATACAGTCAGCATCTGCAAGGAGTATGTATTCGCCTCTGGCATTTTCCTGTCCCATTTGCCGGGCCGGCCCACAGCCCTGTATAGGTTGGAAAAAAGATCTTATGTGTAACTTTTCGAGGGTTACCTGGGTTTTATCGGTAGAATTATTATTTACAACAACAATTTCAAACGGAACGGTGCTACTGGTATCTGCAAGGCTTGATATGCAGGTTAAAATGTTCACTTCTTCATTCCATGCAGCTATCGCAATAGTTACTTTTGGTGTTGATGAGGTTTTTGCATCCAGTTTTTTATTGATATCATCAAATACCTGTACCGGAACTTCGTCGACACTGCCGTATTCATGTTTATATTTTGATATCCATGCAGGAGTTGAAAAAATGTACATGAAAGTTTTAGTTTTATGCAATAATAAATTGTTTTCGGAATTTGTGAGAAGCGCCGTGTATATTTTTTAAGCGAAAATACTAACTTTATCTATAGTTTCTTTAGCGACGGGATTTAAGTGGTATTGATTACCGGCTAAAGTAGCAAAAAAGAACGGCCCGGCGGTAATAACATTAAGTTTGTGAAATATTGATAACCTCGTTGTTAACACCGCATTTTAGAATTATCTACACTAAAACTATCTGGTTCAATAAAACAGGTGCGAAGACGTCAGATTATACAGGCTTTGGGTATTGGTGGAGTGGCCGCAGCCCTGGGGTATAAATGGTACGATTTATACCAGCCACCTTATCATACTTTCATAGAAAAAAAAACGGATCTGATAAATGAGATATCGGAAATGATCATACCTAAAACCGATACGCCCGGTGCAAAAGATGTAAATGTTGCAGCATTTGTAATTTATGCAGCAAAAGAAATTTTAGAAAAAAAAGAGAGAAATACTTTTATAAACGGGCTGAAAAAGATAGACGCGTATTGTATAAACGTACATCACAAAGAATTCCTACACTGCTCTCACTCAGAAAGGCTCGATGCATTAAAATACATGCGTGATGATTTACAGTTAAGCAGTTTTTGGAAAAAGGTACAACGCAAAATTACCGGGCGGAGCTTTATGGATATTTTGAGAGAGCTGGTAGTAGTGGGCTACTGTACCTCCGAAGCAGGCGCCACACAGGGCCTTGCCTTTGATTTTATACCTGGTAGTTATACCGGTTGTATTCCTTTACGACCCGGCCAGAAAAGCTGGGCGACAAAATAAGCAATGGATAAGATGATTTATGATGCTATTGTAATTGGTTCAGGTATCAGCGGAGGATGGGCCGCTAAGGAACTTTGTGAAAAGGGATTAAAGACATTGCTTTTGGAAAGGGGGCGCGATGTTAAACATGGCGATTATCCAACAGCTTTATTAAAACCCTGGGAGTTTGCCGACAGATTATTAACTACTCAGAAAGATAGGGAAGATCAGCCCATACAAAGTCAGGCCTGTGATTCGGGGAGCAAACACTTTTTTGTTAACGATAAAGATCATCCATATGTGCAGGATCAGCCATTTGCATGGATACGAGGATACCAGGTGGGAGGACGTTCTTTGGTTTGGGGACGGCAGTGTTACAGATGGAGCGACCTGGATTTTGAAGCCAACTTACACGACGGGCACGGCGTAGACTGGCCTATACGATATAAAGATATTGAGCCCTGGTACAGCTACGTAGAGAAATATATTGGTGTTAGCGGGCAAAGCGAAGGATTGGCGCAGCTTCCCGACGGGGCGTTTATGGAGCCGATGCAACTCAATTGTATAGAAAAGCATTTGGCCCAGTCGATAAAGAAAAACAGCGATCATCGCTTGCTTACAATAGCCAGGGTTGCCAATCTCACAAAACCGATGGGTAACAGGGGGAGCTGTCAAAACAGGAACCTTTGTATAAGAGGATGTCCCTTTGGCGCCTATTTCAGCAGCAACAGCGCTACAATTCCTGCGGCGCTGGCAACGGGTAACCTCACACTGCGCCCTTTTTCCATAGTGTCTGAGATCATTTATGATGAAGCTACTCAAAAAGCCAAAGGTGTAAGAATCATTGATGCATTAACAATGAAGGATTACGAGTTCTTTGCTAAAATAGTTTTTGTAAATGCTTCTACTATCGGAACCACTTCAATATTGTTAAACTCCAGGTCAGGCAGGTATCCTGATGGATTGGGTAATGATAGTGGTGTGTTGGGCCATAATCTCATGGATCACCATTCAGCGGCAGGTGCATCGGGGCATCACGAGTGTTTCGGGGATATGTACTATAAAGGACGCCGCCCTTGTGGCTTTTTAATACCCAGGTATAGAAATATAGGGGAGAAGGGGAACCATGATTTTGTAAGGGGGTATAATATACAGGGAGATGGCGAGCGCTACGAATGGCCCGACAGGATGTTTGAAACGGATGATTTTGGAGTTGCCTTTAAAAATAAGTTAACCACGCCCGGCAAATGGTCGGTTTGGATGGCCGGTTGGGGGGAGTGTTTACCTTATCATGATAATAAGATCTATTTAAGTAAAACAGATAAAGATAAATGGGGGCAGCCCCTCGTTCACATCGACTTTTCATTTAAAGAAAACGAAAAGAAAATGATGGAAGATATCCGGCAAACCTGTGGTGAAATGCTGTCTGACGCCGGCTTTAAAGATATTGACACATTTATTTATAGAAAAGCAGGAGGGCTCACCGTACATGAAATGGGAACGGCACGTATGGGGCGCGATCCCCAAACCTCTGTCTTAAATGCATTCAACCAGGTACATACTGTAAAAAATGTTTTTGTAACCGATGGAAGCTGCATGGCCTCTTCAGCATGTCAAAATCCTTCGCTTACCTATATGGCACTTACCGCCAGGGCCTGCGCTTATGCTTTTGACCAGTTGAAAAAAGGAGCTCTTTAAACCGGCAAAAATTATTTTTTCATAAAGGAAAGCATTGCTTTCTTTATCCTTGTACGTATTTTTTTGAATATTCTCCTGTTACCTGCTATCAGCTTTGTGCCTTTAAACGGGGTTTGGTTCAGGTAGTCGAAAAAGTATTTCTGAAACAGTGGTTGCGACTTGTAATTCTTAAAGATCGGTTTTATATCTAAAAAGTGTATGATGTTGGGGCGTTCGTGTTCTTTAAATGCGAACCAGTTCCAAAGCGGGTCTAATTCCAGCCATTGGTTATAAAGCAGTCCGTTCAGCCCATACTGGTCGGCATAGTTAATATACTTCCTGTTCTCATGCAGGAACTGAATGACTTTACCGGCAATTTGCTCTTCTCTCCATCGTTTAGCATTAATTAAGAGTATGCCCGCGTTAAAATATTTGGTGTCAGCCGGAATGTTCAGTTCCTTATAATTAGGAATACCTGCCCAGGAGCAGCTTACGGTCTCCTGCACATCCTGTACGGCCGCAAATAAATGCCCGCCCAGGTCGGTATGCCAGAGTTTCGAAATATCTTCCATTACAATGGTATCCACATCCAGGTAAATTACTTTGGAAGCTTCGGGCAAGGCGTGCGGACTGAATATTCTCAGGTAGGTTGTAAGCGGAAATGCAGAATTATCCAGGGGTAGTTGTACATTTTCGGGAATGAGGTCTTTCGATTTGATCCAGTTAATGCCAACCAGGCCTCCCTGCACCGATTGCGCTATTTTATCCCTATTAGCGGTACTGATACCATCATCAATAACCGTGAAAACGATCTTTTCAGGCGTTTTATGATTGATTTCTACCGACTTGATAAGTGCGGCTAAAAGTATTGCATAATGATTATCTGTAGCGGCTACAATATATATAGTTTCATTCATGAGGGGCGTATGGTTTTTAGTTTATAGATGTGTTTATCTGCTCAGTAAAGTGGGTTAAGAGGTTTTTTAAAATTTGCTTAATCCTTTCTTCAGGTATTTATGATAAAACTCCGGGTAGAAAAGCAACGCATATTTCCAGGGTGCCAGCGCATTGATGCCAAAAAGCCGTTTTAGTATGATTTGTGTAATTACAAATACGATAGCTGCGCAGGCAAGGGAAGCATAGGCTGCACCCATCACACCAAATTCTTTTATAAGAAAATAATTGGAAACAATTAATATAGTGGTACTGGTAAGTATAATATAAAAATTGATCCTGGTTTTTCCTGCCGCTGCCAATATGGTACCGGCCTGCCTGCTGTAAGGACTAAAGAAGCATATAAGCAACGTTACATGTAAAAGCGGGATAGTGTCTTCGTAGCTTTCTCCGGCAATAAAAATAATGATATGGTCTGATAATAGGTAAACGAAAAGAATAGCCGGGGTGAGTATGCTTAATATAACACCGATCGATTTCTCATACAGGTATTTCAGGGCGCCCGGTCCTTCTTTTTCTACCCGCAGGGAGCTTTGGGGAAAAACAATATTAGCCATTGAGTTTACGGGTATATCTGCCAGGTTGGTTACCCGTACCGCCACGTTAAACGAACCGCTTGCAGAAGTGGATAACATTGAGCCCAGCATCATTTGATCAATAGAGCTCGAAAGAACCGAACTCAAAGAAACGCCAAATGAATACTTTCCGAAATTGATGATCTTTTTTACCCAGGCAAAGTCTATTTTTTTAGAGTATTGAATAGCCGTACGCGTAAAAAGGAACGCAACGCCGGTGGCAATAGCAGTTACTACTATCAGGCCAATGGTAAGAGATAGCAAGGTGATTTTAATTTTTGACAAAAAACATATGACGATAAAAAGGAAAAAGAAAAACTGCCTTGCAACGGTTGCAAAAAATACGCCTCTGAATTGCAGGCGCGCCTGTTCTATACAATTCAGCTGGTTTAAAATACTGGATATAAAAAATACAATTACATACAGGTTTAAAAGAGGTACTATTTGTTCAGAATGCCAGAGCCTGCCCAGTGAAGGGGCAAAGATGAAAGTGAGAATAATAGCTATTACAGAAAAAATAGTATTAATAGTAAAAGATGCAGTGATGATCTTTTTCCGGTTCTCTTCATCAGCGGCAGCCAGGTATTTTATGGAGGCTTCCTGTGTAAGTCCGTTTTTGGCAAACTCTACAATTCCTGTAAAGCTCATAAAAATGATCCAAAGTCCGTAGTCTTCTTTAGAAAGTATACGAACAAGGATAAAAAAATTCACAAACCCAAATAATACGCCACTCATGTTCTGTACAACATTGAGTATTCCGTTTTTTATCCAATAGCTTTTTAAACTCATCTAACCTTTATTATAATTTGTTTGCTGTTTAGAAGAAACTGCCTGGCGGGAGCGTATTTGGTAGTTGTGGTAAGTGGTTATTAAATTGGTTAATTCTGCAAATATAGGTACGAAACATCTTTTGGCTTCAACTTATTCGTTGATCTGGAGTTTCAGGCCGTTGAAGCGGGCGATTAAGGGAATAAAGGTATTTACGCGGGCTCAAAAACAAAAAAGGTTGTTAGAATAAACAACCTTTTTAATGTTTTAACGAGAGGCGCTGGTGAAGAGATGCTACCGGGCGCCGGCTCCATTTACTTTAGAGGCAAAGGAGGTTGTATTTTCGATAGCGTCCTGCTCACGTGCCACATATACGTTGTTCTCATTTCTTACGATAACGGTACTTGACATATTATTTAATATCTGGGCGTCGTTGTTGTTGAATACTAAATTATTATAAACCTCAAGTGTGCCGTAAGTATTATAAACGTCGAGCAGCCTGCCGGGGAAGGTCATCTTTTCTATATTCATTTTACCTACAGTGTTATTATACACACTGGTATTGGCAGCTTTAAATACCGAACTTTGCTTCATATAATCAAGCACCTGTATTTCAAAAGCACTGTATTTGCGGCTGCTGTACACAATATTGTTGTAAATATTTACTGTAGAATTGTCGAGGTTGGCAACCGCGAAGATCCAGGCTCTCAGTGCATTACCCTCGTGGTTGGTAACTTTATTATTGTAGAATTTACCATTACCATGAATAAAGAAAACACCGTTATGATTGTCATTGGTCGTATTGATGTTATTCACGTAATTATCGTGGATATTAAAATTGACAGCACAACCGGCATAAACTACCGAGCCAAGGCCAGGTGAATTAATGCAGGTCATATTAGCTATTTCCAGGCCATTGATAAGTCCTTTGTAGCCGTTGGAAGTAATATCGCCATTCAGCTGGATCAAAGGAGCCACATTTTCGGCGTCGATATTCAGGAAGGCTAGATTAGATATATAGGAACTGGGGGTGCCGTTATAGATCATATTATCCAGCCCGTTGTACATTATTACATAGTCTGAGATATTTTTGAAAAACATATTCTGGAGTGTGAAGTTATTCACGGCTCCCGATAAAATAACGGCCCTGAAACTGTTATTGGTAAATACAAAACCGCGGCTGCTTGCCGATGCACCGGCTCCCGAAACCGTTACATTATTTAAGTTAGACAGGTTGAGCTGTTTGGTACCATCCAATTGTATCAGGCCATCATTTATAAAAGTAACACGGCCGCCCGAGGCAGGTACCGAAACATTTCTTATGGTAATGCCTGTATAAGAGCCGCCTTTTATCTTAACTACGTCGTCATTCTCAAACGTTACTTTAGTACCGTTCACGGTAAAATTGCTGCCATCAATGGTTAAGGTGCCTGAACCGGTTCCTACCTGGAATACTCTGCCCTTGGTGGTGGTATCTTTAGGCGGAGTAGTTGTTGTATCTTTGGGAGGAGTGGTTGTAGTGTCCTTGGGCGGATTAGTTGTGGTAGTGTCACCGCCAATGAATATGGGGGATGATTTGGTACAAGACGAATAGGATTGAACAAATAGGGCCGTGCAAAAGCAAAGGCTCAAGCATCTTAAAGAGCGGTAAAACAATTGGGGCATGTTGAGATTTTTATACAATTTGGGGTATGCGCTTCACAAAGAGTGAGGCAAAGATAAAGGGTTTTAAAGCAGGGCTGTCTGTTTATCAGATATTTATAAAATTTAATAATTAAAAAATATAATTCATATTCAACGCGAAATCAATTATCGTGCCATTTTGTTATTTTTGCAGATCTTTTAAAAGATAAATTTTAACTTCTTATGAGTTTTACTATCGGGACATCGATTTTGTCTCTACTGGTTATTCTTGCCGGTTGCGGAAACGCGCAGCCATCGCTTACCAACGAAGGTACGGGTACTTATTATGCCGGTCGTATTCTCGACTCAACCGCGCCAATTACAATGGACCAGTTTATAGGAATGAACGCGTTTGTTGACGATCCTCCCTCGCTGATAGGTGCCGCTGGTTTGGTAAGAGAATACCACAACTGGTCCTGGGATGAGGGGAACGGGGACGAATCTTACAGGGGGTTTCCGTTTGGCCTGATGCAGTTTGCTCCCAGTAACCCGGGTTGGAGTTGTGACGATTTTTATAGTAAATTGAAAAATTTGGGAATAACGGTTGCTCCTTGTATCCAGGGTTCGGTTCCTTGGCTGCAAAAAGGAACTTCTTTTCATGCGGCCAATAAACCCCTGGATATGCCGGGCATGGATGCCGCCAATCCTCACTCGTATCATGCAAAAGCTAATTTTATGTATCAGTTTGTTGCCCGTTATGGCAACAAAAATGTACCGGATAGCCTGCTTCAGCTCGGACCGCAGCAAAAAAGGGTGTCTGGTTTGGGATATATTAAATATATAGAGGACTGGAACGAGCAGGATAGAACATGGGACGGTAAAGAAGCAGAGTTTACGCCCGGCGAATATGCAGCAATGGCAAGTGCCGATTACGACGGGCATTGCGGCACGATGAATAGGTATAATAAAAGGTATGGCGTGAAAAATGCCGATAGCTCGGTAAAAATGGTTATGGGAGGGCTGGCCTTTCTCAGCCTGGATTATATCAAACGAATGAAAAGCTGGTTTGAGCTCAATCGCCCGGATAAAAAATTTGCTGCCGATGTCCTTAATTTTCACGTATATACTTTTCCCGAGGGGTCGCAATTTGGAGACAGCGGACCTGCCTTGTCCCCGGAAGCCGGGCGGCTGAAAGAGCAGTTACGGGAAATTGTTGAGTATCGCAATCAAAATCTGCCTGGTAAAGAAATCTGGGTTTCAGAATTTGGCTGGGATCTTCATCCTGACTCACGGTTGAGCGTTCCGGAAATTGGCACTATGGACAGGCAGGAAGTGCAGGGTATATGGCTGGTGAGAGCCTATATGGCGCTGGCGGCTGCAGGCGTCGATCGCGCGCAGATGTATATGTTGCGTGATGTAAACCCTAACGATAAAACGCAATTTGCCAGTAGTGGGCTTGTTGGTCCGAAAGGCGACCTGACGCCCAAAAAATCCTGGTACTATATAGCTACGCTTAAGAAGCTTTTAACCAACATGCGGTTCTTGGGTGAGGAAAAATCCGCTGATCCGAATATCCTGGTGTATAAATTTAAGGATATTAAAAGCTCCCGGGGTGTTTATGCAGTATGGGCTAAAACCAGTAAAGATTATAAAGCGGATAATTTTCCTTTACCCGTTTCGCCAGGCGTTCAACAGGCGCAAATGGTATCTCTTTTAGCCGGCAGCCTTTCGGGGGAGGATGTGAACCTGAAAATTAATGGGGGAAAGGTTTTCCTGGATGTTTCTGAACGCCCCGTTTTTGTAACTGTTGATCGTATTAATTAAGTATCAGCGTTTCTATGGGTTTCTCTGAGCCTTAATAAACCGGTCCTTTCCCTGCATGTCCTTTTTCAAAACGGTTTGATATCCGTGGTTCTGAAACACCAATGCCGTCTCATTACCCAGTTCTTCAAAAACTTCAACATAAATGCTACCTGTTTCTTTCAGCAGTATTTTTCCCGCGTTTGCAATAGCAGTATAAAAAATAAGAGGGTCTTCGTCTGCAACAAACAGGGCCAGGTGGGGCTCGTAAGCCAGCACATTATTATGCATTAGTTCTTTTTCTTGCTGCGGTATATAGGGCGGATTACTTACCATGATATCTGCCCCGGGAAGTAACGGCCAGTTATCCTTGTTCAAAAAGTCGGTCTGTATAAAATCGATCTCGGTTTTATATTTACGTGCATTTTTTTGCGCTATTTCCAGGGCAGCCGCACTGATATCGCAGGATGTTATATGCGCCTGGGGGATTTTCCTTTTTAGTATGACAGGAATGCAACCGCTTCCCGTACCTATATCTAAAATAGAAAGCTCCTGTGCTGTTTTGTGATCCTTTATAATCCAATCTACAAGCTCTTCCGTTTCCGGCCGGGGTATCAATACTGATTTGTTTACAAAAAAAGGTATGTCGTAAAACCAGGCTTCATTTAAAATATATTGTATCGGCTCGTTTTTGCGCAGCCGCTGTTCAATTTCTTCCCACATTTTCATAAAACAGCCGTCGGGGGTAAAGCTGGCCGATTTATTATTCCTGACATCAATGCCGGTAAGATGTTCGATGGCAAGGTTAAACAGGTTATGGGCCTCATCCTCCGGATAAATGCCTTTTAAACTTTCGGCTAAGCCGGTTTTTAATTTTTGCAGAGACATGTTGCAAACTTATAAAATTTGCAGGAGGCATTGCCGCATTTTGTCAGAGGCGCTTATAAATGAGAACAGGTGCTGGTAATTCATTTACATTTGCAGAAATGTACGAACAGGCACATGAGGTTTATATGCAGCGCTGTCTGCAACTGGCAAAATTAGCTGCGGGTAATGTAGCTCCCAATCCCATGGTGGGTGCAGTGCTGGTGTATAACGGGGCGGTTATCGCCGAGGGGTATCACCAGAAATACGGCGGCCCGCATGCCGAGGTGCATTGTATAGCCGAAGCGCTTAAAAATCATCCTGATAAAATTTCAGCCTCTGTCCTGTATGTTTCCCTGGAGCCCTGTGCTCATTTCGGTAAAACGCCGCCCTGTGCCGATCTGATCATTCAACATAAAATACCCAAAGTAGTAATTGGTTGCAGGGATAGCTTTGAAGAAGTAGATGGAAAGGGTATTGCAAAGCTCGAAGCCGCCGGGATTAAGGTAATAGTGGGGATTTTGGAAAAAGAAGCGATTGCATTAAACAAAGCCTTTTTTACTTTTCATCAGTATGGCCGTCCTTATGTTACTTTAAAGTGGGCGCAAACTGCCAACGGCTATATTGCCGGGGCTGGAAAACCTAGGCTGATGATCAGTAATAACTATACGAACCGTTTGGTACACAGCTGGCGGAGTACACATGCCGCCATTATGGTAGGTGCCAATACCGCTATTAATGATGATCCGCTTTTAGACAACCGCAATTGGACAGGGCCAGGTCCCCGGAAAATATTATTTGATCCTAATTTAAAAGTGCCGCGCAATCTCCGGCTTTTTAACACGGAAGACGTGATTATTATTTTGAATACGGTTAAAGATGCGGTTTCGGGCAGCATTATGTACCTGAAGATCGATAAAAATAATATGATACCCGATGCGCTGCATCAGCTTCGGCAATTGAATATACAAAGCCTGCTGGTAGAGGGTGGGAGCTTTTTGCACCGGTCTTTTATAGAAAGCGGTATATGGGACGAGGCGCGCGTAATTACCAATAAAGAACTATTTGTGCATGATGGAATACAGGCCCCCATGCTCCGGGATGCATTAAAACTTCATGAAATAACATTACAAAACGACGAGATCATCTATTTCAAAAATCAAAACAACTCATTTATTCATGCAGGTGCCGCATTATTTTAATACCATTGACACAACGGGTACTGCTGAATTTAAAGACAAAGGGAGCCGGTTCATTGCAGTAGCATACCCGGTTAAAACCATTGCAGATTGCAAGCAAAAGTTGCTCGACGTTAAAAAAGAATACCCTAAAGCCAGCCATTACTGTTTTGCTTATCGCCTGGGTCTCGACAACAATCAATACAGGGTAAGTGATGACGGGGAGCCCTCGGGCTCTGCAGGGCGCCCTATTTTAGGGCAAATAGACAGCCGGGGAGTAACCGATATATTAATTGTGGTAGTTCGCTACTTTGGGGGCACATTATTAGGCGTACCCGGACTGATTAATGCGTATAAGTCGGCAGCAGCAATGGCATTACAGGTTACCCCGTTGATCAGGAAACCGGTATTAGTGCCTTATCACCTGCAGTTCGACTACACGCAAATGAATGATATTATGACAGCCGTAAAACAATTTGATTGCGAGGTTTTAAAGCAGGAGTTGCAGCTTTTTTGCATAATGGATATTGCCATACCTCAATACCGGCTAACAGAAACCTTAATGAAACTCGGTGATATACGGGATATTTCAATTCAGCCAATACAGAAATAGTAATCACTATCCTGCTAAAATAGCATATTTGCTACCTGTTTCCTGCATTTTAGTCATATTTAATGTGTTGAATATGACATCATTACATTAATAGCCAGCTTGGATTTTGATTTGATAACTGAAGTATGTCTTTGAAATTTAAACTTCAGCGTGATTGTTGCTGTTAGGTATCAGGGATTCAACTTTTAACTAAGAAACTTTAATTATGAATCTGGGAAATTTTACAATAAAAGCAGCTGAGGCTTTTCAACAAGCTCAGCAACTCGCATTTAATGCTCAGAACCCTAACATAGAAACAGAGCATATTTTAAAAGCGTTATTGGAGCAGGAAGACTCCCCCGTAGACTACCTGTTGAAGAAAAATAACGTAACGGTCAACCTGGTTGATAATAAGCTCAACGAACTAATATCCCGGTTGCCCAAATCGTCGGGCGAGCCGGCACAGCAAATCAGCCGGGACGCTAATAATGTAGTATTGCGTGCAGGTGCCGCTTTAAAACAGTTTAACGACGAGTTCATTACCCCCGAGCATCTGCTCTTAGCGATTGTGGAAGGCAACGACTCGGCAGGAAAATTACTGAAAGATGCAGGTCTTACCGCTAAGGGGTTGGTTACAGCTATTAAAGAGTTAAGGCAGGGAACTACCGTTTCTTCTCAAACCCAGTCGCAGGAGTTTAACGCATTAAACAAATATGCCAAAAATTTAAATGAACTGGCCCGCCAGGGTAAACTCGATCCTGTTATTGGGAGAGACGAAGAAATAAGACGCACGCTGCATATTTTAAGTCGCAGAACCAAGAATAACCCCATTCTGGTAGGTGAGCCTGGCGTAGGTAAAACTGCTATTGCTGAAGGAATTGCCCATCGTATCGTAAATGGTGATGTGCCGGAAAACCTTAAATCGAAAATAATTTATGCGCTGGATATGGGATTGTTGATAGCCGGCGCTAAGTATAAAGGGGAGTTTGAAGAGCGCTTAAAGGGTGTAGTGAAGGAAGTAAGCGGAAGCGATGGGGAGATTATTTTATTTATAGATGAAATTCATACCCTGGTGGGTGCCGGCGGAGGCGATGGGGCCATGGATGCGGCTAACATATTAAAACCCGCTCTGGCACGTGGCGAACTAAGGGCCGTAGGTGCTACCACTTTAAATGAGTATCAGAAGTTTTTTGAAAAAGACAAGGCCCTGGAGCGCCGTTTCCAAAAGGTAATGGTAGACGAGCCTTCGGTGGAAGATGCAATTTCTATTTTGCGGGGATTGAAGGATAAATATGAAACCCACCACCATGTTCGTATAAAAGATGACGCAATTATTGCTGCTGTAGAGTTATCGAGCAGGTATATTACAGACAGGTTCTTACCGGATAAGGCGATTGACCTTATTGATGAGAGTGCAGCCAAGCTGAGACTTGAAATGAACTCCATGCCCGAAGAGCTGGATCGGCTCGACAGGCAGATACGGCAGCTGGAGATAGAAAGAGAGGCTATTAAGAGAGAGAATGATGAGGAGAAGCTTAAACTGCTTAATACCGAAATAGCTAATCTTTCTGTTGAACGCGACACCTTAAAGGCTAAATGGTCGGAAGAAAAGGAGTTGGTAGAGCAGATCCAGAGCGCCAAAGCGGGTATCGAGAGCTTGAAAGTTGAAGCAGAGCAGGCGGAACGTAATGGCGATTATGGTAAGGTGGCGGAGATCCGGTATGGTAAGATAAAGGAAGAAGAGGAGCGCATTGCGAAACTTACGAAAGAGTTGCAGGCCGATAGCGAAAAAAGATTGCTTAAAGAGGAAGTTGATGCGGAAGATATAGCAGAAAGCGTAGCGAAAGCTACCGGGATCCCCGTAAGCAAGATGATGCAAAGCGATAAGCAGAAGCTGCTGCATCTCGAAGAGCACCTACATGAAAGAGTGATAGGGCAGGAAGAAGCTATTACTGCAGTTGCAGATGCTATCAGGCGTAGCAGGGCCGGGTTGAGTGATCCTAAAAAACCTATCGGTTCTTTTATTTTCCTGGGAACTACGGGTGTAGGTAAAACAGAGTTAGCAAAGGCCCTGGCTGAATATCTTTTCGATGACGAAAGTATGATGACCCGTATTGACATGAGTGAGTACCAGGAAAAACATACGGTGAGCAGGCTGGTAGGAGCGCCTCCCGGCTATGTGGGATATGATGAGGGTGGCCAGCTCACTGAAGCGGTGCGCCGTAAGCCATACAGCGTGGTTCTTTTGGATGAGATTGAAAAAGCGCACCCCGATGTATGGAATGTATTGCTGCAGGTACTGGACGACGGAAGGCTGACAGATAATAAAGGGCGGGTGGTGAATTTTAAGAACACCATTATTATAATGACCAGCAACATCGGTAGCCACCTGATACAGGAAGCTTTTGAAGACGTTTCGGAGAGAACGGTAGAAGAGGCCACAGAAAAGGCGAAGGTTCAGGTAATGAGCCTGCTGAGGGAAACAGTGAGGCCGGAGTTCCTGAACAGGGTAGATGAGATCATTATGTTCCACCCGTTATTGAAAAGGGACATTGCGGGCATTATTAAAATACAATTGGAAGGTTTAAAAAAGCAGGTATTGCAAAACAGTGGTTTGCAGCTGCACTTCAGTGATTATGCATTAGACTTCCTGGCCGAACAAGGTTTTGATCCTCAATTTGGTGCACGGCCCTTAAAAAGGTTAATACAGAAAGAGATCGTAAACCAGTTGAGTAAACGGATACTCGCAGGTGATGTAGACAGAAATGTGCCTGTTTTGGTAGATGTTTTTGACAATACGGTAGTGTTCAGGAATGAGACGCATGAAAATAAAACTGTATAAATAACATCGGGAGCTTCTACAGGAGCTCCTGATTTTTATTGGCCTGGCTATTTGCAGGCTTACCGGCTGTGTGTTGTTGTTATTTTATAGGCATTTTTGTCGATATTTTGAAGAAAAAATTTGTTAGTTCAAAAAAAAAATTATCTTCAACCGCTTTTTAAAATAGCGTAGTTTTTCAGTAAAAAAGGAAGAAACCTGGCCAAAATAAAATTTAAATTTTATGAGTTTAAAGAAAGATGATGAACCGATAATAGAACCTAAAGATATTTTTGTAGGCAAGAAAGATGCCCCGGTTATCTTAATGGAATTTGGCGAGTATGAAAGTGAAGACTGTGCTAAAGCAAATGAAATTGTTAAGCAGATTCTTACTGATTATGATGGGCAGGTTAAATTCAATTTTCGTCACTTTCCGCAAACAAGAATTCATCAGCGTAGCTTAAAGGCTGCTGAAGCGGCGATTGCTGCTGCACAGGAAGACAAATTCTGGGAAATGCATAATGTGCTTTTCCAGAACAGGAGAAACCTGGGAACAACCAGTTTGAAATTGCACTCAAAAGACGCGGGTGTAAAGAATAAGAATTTCCTTGAAGAGCTGGTGAACGGAACCTATGGCTGGCAGGTGCAGGATGATCTTAAAGAAGGCTTGGACAGGGGTGTAAAAGAAGTGCCTACCTTCTTTGTAAACAATGAAGTAGTAAAGGGTAAACCTACCTATGCTTCTTTAAGCGCAGCTATTGATGCCGCATTAAAAAATAGTAAAAAAACTGCAGGTTCAAAAGCCAAAGCAGCACCTAAAAAAGCCGCAGCTTCAGCTGCAAAAACAAAGAAATAAGCATACAGTAATACTACTTATATAGTATATTTTATAAGTGTTTGTTTAAGTAGTTGTTATATAGCATCATATTTATTATATCTTGGCTGAAACCCTTTACAGTAAAGGGTTTCAGCTTTTTTATGCCCTTTTGTATTAAGGCTTTCATACATTAAAACCTGTAAACAGAATAATTTTTCAGGAACTTCTTTTTTATATTTTTTTGGATTGATTGTTGAATAATTTCGAAAGCATCAAGCGTAGAAATTTGAATTTCTATATCACGGAAAAAAATGTTTGTGATTATTTTTTTTATGTTGAATAAATGTGGATATTCGCCGTCCGTCTTAAAATTTTTTTGTTGTATAGGAGTTGTGAAATTGATGACGTTTTTGGATGATTTTTTTAAATTGTAGCACCCCAATAAATTCGCTGTTTCAATGGAGAAAAATGCCGACAAAGTTTGGTCGAATTGTTTAAAAATTATAAAAGATATAGTAGAATGGCAGCATTACAAAACATGGTTCGAACCTATTAAGGCAATTTCTTTAAAAAGTAATGTATTAGTAATACAGGTACCCAGTCAATTCTTTTTTGAGTATCTTGAAGAGCATTATGTAAATTTATTGGCAAAAACACTGAAGCGTGAGTTAGGTAAAGACGCCCGGTTGGAGTACAGGATAATGGTGGATAGCGGTAACAGCAAGAACAAGCCGCTTACAATGGATGTGCCGGGTACGGGTTATAAAACATATTCCAATAACGAAATGGATTTTCCGCTCGTGGTTAATAACTCTGTAAAAAATCCCTTTGTCATTCCAGGCATTAAAAAGATGCAGATTGATCCGCAGTTGAATGCAAATTATACATTCGATGCGTATGTGGAGGGAGACAGCAACAGGGTAGCCCGCAGAGCCGGTAAAACAGTGGCCGATAAACCGGGAGCCAATTCTTTCAATCCCCTTGTTGTATACGGGGGAGTAGGTTTGGGAAAAACACATTTGGTGCAGGCAATAGGCAACGAAGTAAAGCGTTTACATCCTAATAAAATTGTGCTTTACGTAAGCTCTGAAAAGTTTATTAACCAGTTTATGGACCATAGCCGTAACGGGGCTATTAACGATTTTATACATTTTTATCAATTGATAGATGTGTTGATTGTAGATGATGTACAGTTCTTTAGTAAAGCAGAAAAATCACAGGATGCCTTTTTTGCTATTTTCAACCATTTGCATCAGTCAGGCAAGCAGCTTATTCTTACCTCCGATAAGTCGCCCAAAGATTTAGACGGGGTGCAGGAGCGTTTGCTAAGCCGTTTCCGGTGGGGGCTAAGTGCTGATCTGCAGATCCCTGATTATGAAACCCGCATTGAGATACTGGAGCGGAAGATGAAGGCCGATGGCCTGGATATGCCTAAAGAAGTAGTGAAGTATATTGCTTATAATATTAATAGCAATGTAAGGGAGCTTGAAGGAGCCCTGATCTCTTTATTGGCACAGTCATCCCTGAACCGCCGCGATATAGACCTGGAGCTGGCTAAAAAAGTATTGCGTAACTTTATTAAGTCATCCAGCAAAGAAATCACTATCGATACCATTCAAAAAATGGTATGCGATTACTTTGATGTGGCTTACGATAAGCTATTACAAAAAACCCGTAAGCGCGAAATTGTGCAGGCACGCCAGATTACTATGTATCTTGCCAAAGCCTTTACCAAAAACAGCCTAAAAACCATTGGTGAGCATTTTGGCGGACGTGATCATACCACTGTAATACATTCCTGCCAAACGGTTAAAGACCTGATGGATACTGATGCTTTGTTCCGCGAGAATGTGCTGGAGCTACATCAGAAAGTACAGTTGGCTGCAATGTAAAATCGCTCAAAAAAACATTTTTGAAGAGCGCACAATCTTAAAACTTTTCCCTTATATTTGCATCCCTTTTGGTGAGGTGGATGAGTGGCTGAAATCAGTAGTTTGCTAAACTGCCGTACGGGTTAAACTGTACCGCGGGTTCGAATCCCGCCCTCACCGCCAAAAGTTGAAACACTCAATTAGCTCAAAAAGCCCGCAATATTATTGCGGGCTTTTTGATGTTTATAAATGCTTAAGAAGTTGCAGTGACGTTATGTTAAGTGCGCTAATTATTCCTGGATATATTGATTTTTTAAATATTCCAGATACTGTACGGTGTGGTCGGTATTCATTTCTACCCATAAAGGTAAATGATCGCTCATCTGGTAGGTTTTGAAGTCGTCAAACTTGTCGCCGGTTGCGTTACCGTCATGTTTTTTAATTCTGGTTTCATACGCTTCGTAGGAATTGAAAACAGTTTGGTAGAAATCAAATGTTCCCGCATTTTTAAATGTAATATCATTAAACCTGTTGTAGTATAAAATCTGGTCATAAATCTTATCACCCTTAACATTAGTTCCCCTGAGGTTACTTTTCAATATTTTTTCCGGTATTTTAAATATGGACGAGGTGGCTGCTTTGTATGCATCGCTTTCTACATTTTCTATATTAAAATCTCCCACTAAAAATACATTGCTGATAGCTTCTTTATCAACGTAAGATGTTTTCATGTATTTTACAAGGTCTTTAATTTCGGTAATGCGACGCTTGTACTCAGGCGATGTTTTGGCCGCTTTTCCATAATAAATATGTGCGGTGCAAATGTCAAACTTTAGCCATCCTGCCTGGAACCTGATAAGATAAGGTGCGCGGGCGAATTGTTTATCCCCGGCATCGCTTTGCGGTAAGATTACCTGACCCGCAATATTTCTAAAAGAAACGGTGCGCTTATCATAAAGAAAGCATAACCGCTCCTTGTTTCCCGATCTGCCCTGTGTAACCAGGCTTGTAAAAATGCCCCAGTCATTACCAAGAATTTTGCAAACACTATTGATGTCTTTGAGATTGTCCCTTACTTCCTGAATAGCAATTAAATCAAACCGGGAAATTATTTCCGCAATGTAATACAAGGACTCCACCATACGTCCATGATATTTTGTGTTGCCAAATTCCCGGATATTCCAGGTGCCTAAAATCAGGTTATCAGATAATTTTTTTTCAGGAATGCCGGAGCTACCCGATAATGCAGCTCTCAACTTGATTATGTTATCGATTACCGATTTGCGATCGCTGTTGTCATTAATAAATAATGGCCTCTCTTTTTGGGGATTGAGGTAAAAGTAGTTCATGTCTGTTAGTTTTAAGTATAAACCTAACAATAAGCATTGAACTATTCAACGGGAAAAATACCCTTTTCTGTTTTGTTTTTTTTACGGCACTTTTGAGGATGGGGGGAAAGCTAACCGGTAATTCGACCATTTAAGTGCTTATTAACGTTAAAAACAGGATTGAATATCAAAACAACAGGATTCACCGGAATACAAATAGTGTGATTGCTATTTCCTTTATTCAACTCCGGCAACTCCTTTCTTTTAAACCTGACCGGCCGGAAAAGCTTACGGTTCATAGAGCGCCTTTACTATCTTACTATGTGTTTTTGTTCCGTCTATATCCACCTGTGTGATACGTATATACCAATCGCCTGAGGAGCTGGTTGTAATCTCATTCGAATTTTTTTTACAGGAAACCAATATCATAACACCCCAAACAGCTGCAATGGCAAACAGCTTGCGGTTGTTTTGACATATAAGCAATGCTATTATAAACATACTCAAACATCCTGCGCCGGCCAGGCTCATTTTATCCATATCAAGGCTGAAGCGGTATTGCACGGGTGTGCCTGAATTTATCACGGCGGATTTCAACAGGCCTATTTCTTTAAACTGCACACCGTCTGTAGAACCTTCTATTATAAACCGGTCGTTATCTTTTTCCGAAAGACTGCTAAAGTTTACGAACAGCGTGTTGTTTTTAATAGCGGCGGTAATGGGTCCCATTATAACACCTAAAGAGGTTGAAATAGTGGTCAGTTGCATTATTTCAGTATCCTGTAAAGCGCGGTTATAAATTCGTACTTCATCAATTTTGCCATTACTATACTCATCCGGTCCACTCAGGCTACGGCCAATGGTATAAGAATTCAAAGGGTCTGGTGTAAAGCCTTCCTGGTATTTTTTGGAAGATAGTAGTATGCCATCTACGTAGAATTTTACAGAGTCGGTATTATTGTTATACGTAACTGCCAGGTGATGCCATACGTCGAAGTTCCAGGTATAATCACAACCTATATAATTAGTATTATAGCCCGATTCAAATAATATACCTCCGGAGAACCAGTTGGCTTCTAAAAGGATAGAGCCATAATCTGTAGCCGGATCGTATTGCTCAAAAACAGAAAAGACATTCCAGTTATTATACCAGTTGTGGATATTGATCCATGCTGCAATAGTAACTTCGCCTGACGTATAAATTTTTGATAAAGAAGTGCTGGCTGGTATTTCAATATAAGCGTCTGTGCCATTAAAGCTGTAGGCTTTATCAAAAATGTCTGACCTGTCTGTTGTGAGGGTGGCGTTGTGTATTATCCCGTTATTGCCATTACCGCTTGCATCATTTGCATTGCCGTTAAAAGGTAAATAAAGTAACAGGCTGTCGTTAATGGATTGCGCGTGGAGCATTGCCGACAAACAAATACTCATTGCAACAAGAAGTGGTTTTTTCATTATTGTTCTCATTAGTTTGTGTTTAAATTTCAAGCAATAGAGTTTATATATTATTGTTTTTCAAGACGGGAAAATTATAACCTGTATCAAATTCCTGCAGTTTATTGATACCGGTTAACCAATGTTTCCTTGGTCTCCGCGTTGCAGCTGTTGCAACTCGTATCATTTGGGCCGCCTTCAATATTGCTTTTACCACTCAAAAGTGCGTGTATTTAAAGTTGTAGTCAATCGTTAAAAAAGATGATTTTTCTGAAAATCATTAAAAATGATGAGTAGAAAGAGGTGATTGCTGGCTTTAATTTGTACTGTAGAAAAAATGTAATTTAGTAAATGCAAAAACTATCGCTTATAATTATCACGCTCTTTGCAGGCTTTTGGGGGCAAGCGCAGCCAGTATCTAATAAAGAAGACTTGCTTCAAATGCTGAAAACGGCAAAAGAGGATACGGCCAAGGTACTGCTGTATCTGGATATTGGTAACCGGTACGAGCCGGTTGATGCACAAATAGCGGGGAAATATTATCTGCTTGCCGGCGGGCTAAGCAAACGCCTGCATTACAAAAGAGGTATAATTAAATTTATATCCAATTATACGGCTATATTGAACGGAAGAGGGGACTTTGATAGCGCTCTTTTATTAAACAGGCAATCAATTGAAATTGCAAAAGAATTAAATGATAATTTAATAATTGGGAAAACGGCAGCCAATACCGGAAATAGTTTTAGCTACCTGAGTGAATATGATAGCGCCATTTATTACTATGAAACTGCGGGGAAATATTTTGAAGATATGAACGATGGCTATCTTCTTGCCAGAATGTATGAAATGGAGCAATTGGTGTATGAGAAAATGGGGCAGTATAAAAAAGCGCTTCAGCATGGTGTAAAGGCAGTGACGGAATTAAGGACTTCTGGCGACAGTATGGATTTAAGCAGGAGTTTACTTAATCTTGGCAACAGCTATCAAAGTAGTGATTTTCCTGATTCTGCGTTGAGCTGTTATAAAGAAGCTTTATTCATTTCTAAAAAGATAAGTTACCAGCAGGGACAAATTGCTAATCTTTTAGGTATTGGCAATATTTTTTTTCATCGCTATAATGCGGATATGATGAAGCCCTACTTTGAAGAAGCCCTTACTTTGGCAAAGCAGTCAGGCGATCAGCAGGCAGCGTCAATTGCGTTGAGGGGTATGGCATTTTATTATCTTTTAAAAAAGGAACTCGACAAGGCTAAAAAGTTTTGTGTAGCGTCTTTGCAAATGGCCGATAGCGCCGGCACTAAATATGATAAGTATGAGTCCATGCATGCACTATCATCCATACTTTATGCGCAGGGCAATATTATCGATGCAGAGAGGGTAAAAGATCAAATGAACGAGTTGGAAAACGAAATTAGAGGCGATGAGTTGCAACAAAAAACTATTTTAATTGAAAAGAAATTTGAAACCGGGAAAAAGGAGGCTCAAATAAAATTACAGCAGGCACAGCTTCAGCAAAAAAACACGCTTAATTATTTGCTGGGCGGCACTGCATTTTCTGCCATTCTTATCGGGTTTTTTGGGTATCGGAACTATCAGCACCGTCAAAAATTACAACAAGCAAAAATTGATGAATTAGAAACCGAAAAGCAACTTACGGTTACTGAAGCAGTGCTCAAAGGGGAAGAGCAGGAGCGTACCCGGCTGGCCAAGGATTTACACGATGGATTGGGAGGTATGCTTAGTGGTATAAAGCATTCGTTAAGTAATATAAAAGAAAATTTAATTGTAACGCCCGATAATATGCAGGCTTTTGAACGCAGCATTGATATGCTCGACGGCAGTATACGGGAAATGCGCCGTGTTGCGCATAACATGATGCCTGAAATATTGCTGAAATATGGTCTTGATACGGCATTGAAAGAATTTTGTGCTGAGGTTGATCTTACCGGAGCCCTGCATGTACAATATCAATCTATTGGTTTGGCTAACAGTAGGATTGATCAGACCATTTCAGTAACGATTTACCGCGTTGTTCAGGAGCTGGTGAATAATGTTATTAAGCATGCTGCCGCAAAAAACGTGCTGATACAGGTGCATTTGTCGGAGCAGTTGATGGCGCTTACGGTTGAAGACGACGGCAAAGGTTTTGACGTAAATGCCCTGCAGCAATCGCCGGGAATAGGTTGGAGTAATATTAAAAACCGCATCGAATTTCTGAAAGGAAAGCTGGACGTACAATCTGATAAAGAGAGTGGTACCTCTGTTTGGATAGAAGTTAAAGTTTAAAAGGTATTGAAAAAGTATAAAGATGAAGGCAGGTGTATTTATAGTAGATGACCACTATATGGTAATAGAAGGGATCCGCTCCTTATTACAAAATGAGGAGGATATTGACTGGCTGGGCCATGCCACCACTGCAGCGTCCTGCCTGGCTTTTTTGAAACAGCAGCAGCCGCATATTATATTGATGGATATTAACCTGCCCGATATGAGCGGTACTGATTTATGCAGAACTGTAAAAAGATTATATCCATCTGTTTTTGTATTGGGTTTAAGCACATTTAACCAGCAGGCTGTTATTCGTAACATGATAGAAAGCGGCGCTTCGGGGTATGTATTGAAAAACGCCGATAAGGAAGAATTAATTGAAGCTATTGAAATGGTGAAATACGGCGGTACTCATTATAGTCGTGAGGTGGAAGCTGCACTTAAAGACAAACAGAATGCTATGCCTGTAATTACCCGCAGGGAAAAGGAAATATTATTGCTGATAGCCCAGGGTCTTACTAATGCTGAAATAGCCGCAAAATTGTTTATTAGCATACCCACAGTAAATACCCACCGTAAAAGCCTTCTTGAAAAATTTGACGCGAAAAATACAGCCACTCTTATTAGTAAGGCCATCCGGCAGGGGCTGGCGTAGCCATATTTGAATGCTGCATTATAATGAAATATAATAAGAAATAAAATGGTTCTGGTAATCACCCAGGCCGTTTCTATAAATTCACTGTTGATGTAATTAACGGCCTTTAATTTGACCTGATCTGTCTTTTCTCTCCGTTAAAAATAAATGATATAAAAGTAGGTGGGTTGCTAAAACTAAAAACGGTATAACCAATTCGTAAGGAATTAATTATACCGTATCAGTCGGGAAGACAGGATTCGAACCTGCGACCCCCTGGTCCCAAACCAGGTGCGCTACCGGCCTGCGCTACTTCCCGGATTCGCTGCCTTTGAGCGAATGGGTTGCAAATGTAAAGGAATTATTTTAATGATCAAACAAAAGAGGGAAAAATTATAGAATAATTTTCTGTTTTACAGATAAAACGGCCTCTTTTTCCAGCAGGCGCTGCAGGAGTATACTTTGATTGGTGGCCCTTACCAGATTGTGTTTAGGATATCGGGCGCCATAATAAATATCGTCATTAATATAATCTGTAATAAACCGGAGCGCCTGCATATAAATCATAAACTTACCTGCGTAAAAAAAGTACAGGCTTTCAGTATCTGTAAGCTCGGTCTCCATAAAAGTTTTATACCCGTTAACTATAGCAAAATAAAAGTCCTCCCTTATCTCTATCTTACTGAAGTCTTTTTCTTCCTCGCTAACAGGACACAAGTAGGTGCGCATCATATCCCCCACATCACTGATAAAATATCCCGGCATTACTGTATCCAGGTCTATTACGCAAAGGCCTTTGCTGTCTTTATCAAACAATACATTGCTGATTTTGGTATCGTGGTGGGTTACCCTTAAACGAAAGTCATCGTTGTTCAAAATATGATTATACTCGTCAACAATCGAGGCCTGCTGTTTTAACTGTTGTATCAGGTCGCGCACTTCAGCTATCCTTTCAGCATTGCCTTTTTCAATAGCCTCGAGAAACTGGCTGTACCGTAACGCCAGGTTGTGGAAAGCCGGAAGTGTAATATTAAGGGTATCGATATCCATATCGGATAAAACCCGAGTAAACCGGCCAAACTGGGCAGCTGCCTCAAATGCCTGCTGTGGCGTTTGTACTACATCTACGGTATGACTGTCTTTTACAAACGGGAACATCCGGTAATAATGGCTGTCGATGCATACCATGGTGGCGCCCTCCTGGGTTTTGCAGGGAGCAGTGAAAAAATAATCTTTATTGGTAGCCGCCAGGTAAGCCCTTATTTTTTCAATATTTTCGGCAATAAGAAATGGGTTGGTAAATACAGCTTTATTGATCCGCTGAAGAATGTACTTATCGTCCTCCTTTTTTACAAGGCAGGTGTCATTAATAAGTCCGTTCCCAAAGCGTTCAATGGTATAGCTGTCTTTTTTAAACCCATAGCTGGCAAGCACACTATGCATGATATCCATATCTCCGGTTACATTTCGGATAAAGGTATATTATACAAGGTTAGCAAAATTGCGCAAACGATTGTATAAGTTTTGTGTTAACTGTACACGAGCGAAACAGGCACTTCAACCTGTGCAAATGACGGATGAGGTGCGTCTCCCAGTTGCTTTTTATTAAGAATGTCTATCAGCATGTTCATGGCCGTTTGGCCCTGTTGGTATGGGAACTGGTCGAGCGACACAACAGGCGGGTAAGCCGCATGTTTATTAGCTGAAATATTCGCATAGCTGGCAAAAAGGATCTCCTCATTCACCTGCACGCCTTTTTGTAAGGCAAATTTTACCGCGTCGAGGTGTACATAGTCGTTAAAGCTGATAATTGCGTCTGGTGGTCTTTTCAGGCTCAGCAATTTGTTCATGGCAAGCTGAGTTCCCTCTTCCGAAAGATCGGTTTTTTCTACCATCTGCATATCAATCTTTAATTTCTTTTTAGAAATACCATCTATATATCCTTTCAAACGTTCCCTGCTGGCCGCAATTTCATCGGGTCCGTTTATAAAAGCGATACGCTTTCGTCCCTGCCTGAAGAGCCATTCAATCATTTGTTCGGTTCCTTTGTAAACGCTGCAGAATACCTTGCTCGCTCTTTCAAACGGCGGCACCCGGTCAAAATATACCACGGGTATATTGTATTTTTCCAGGGCAACCAGGTGATTGTATTTATTGGTTTCTTTAGAGAGGGAGATTAATAATCCGTCTATTCGCTGCTTTACCATGGCCTCCATTACGGTTTGCTCTTTAGTAATGCTGTCGTGGCTTTGCCCGAATAAAATGGTATAACCATGTTCCATGGCTACATCCTCAATGCCGCTGATACTTTTTGAAAAGAAATCTTCAGATATCAGGGGGAGGATTACGCCAATTACAAAGCTTTTCTTCTGTTTAAAAAAGATGGCCTTCGGATTAGGCTCATAATTTAACTCCTTTGCAAGATTTTGGATGGCTTGTTTAGTTTTTAATCCTATTCTGGGGTGGTCGTTCAGCGCACGGGAAACGGTAGACACTGAAACATTCAATCTTTTTGCTATTTCTTTTATAGTAGGTATATCACTCATAAAAACAGGACGAATAACTAGAGGTACTAAAGATAGAAAAAAACTAAAGGTTATGGCAAACAAAAAATAAAACTAATGCCGATGGGGCCGTTTAGCTATACCAAACCGTGCTAACCGGTTTAAAAAAGTTGCTCGGCACTCTTATTTATTAATATATAATATGCGTTTTTACCTGATCAATGGCACTCTTTTGGTATTAAGTTAAAAAAAGCCCATGCCCGAAGGACCATCAATTGTAATTCTTAAAGAACTGGTAGCGCCATTTACAGGGAAAAAAGTTTTGGCGGTATCCGGCAACACTACCACGCCCGTTGATCGCGCCCAGGGAAAAAAGGTCATTGACTTTAAAAGTTGGGGGAAGCACTTTCTTATATGCTTCAACAATTTCAGCATACGGATCCATTTTCTTCTTTTTGGTACCTATCGTATTAACGAAGAAAAAGATTCCACGCCACGTTTGAGCCTGAGCTTTACAAACGGAACCATCAATTTTTATGCATGTTCTGTGAAAATACTCGAGGAGCCGCTTGATGAGATATATGACTGGAGCGCAGATGTAATGTCGGATAGCTGGGATGCGAAAGCCGCGAGGCAAAAACTTAAAAAATTACCTTCCCTGCTGGCATGCGATGCGCTTCTCAATCAGGACATCTTTTCAGGGTCGGGAAACATAATAAAAAACGAAGTTTTATACCGCATTGGCGTACACCCGTTAAGTAAAGTAGGAGACCTGCCACCGCGGAAACTGACCGAACTGATCGATGAAACACGGAATTATAGTTTCGACTTTTTAAACTGGAAAAAAGCCTATGTGCTGAAAAAACACTGGCTGGTACATACCAAAAAAATATGTGTGCAATGCGGCGGCCCTATACATAAAGAATACATGGGCATCACCCGCCGCCGAACCTTTTTTTGTCCTGTTTGCCAAAAAAAATATGGATAAGGCCAGTAAATGTTTCAGGAACAGGAAAGAGCTATCCTATGGTATTGCCCATATTAAACATGGGCAGGTACATGGCTATCAAAACGATGCCCACTACAAGGCCGAGAATAACGATGATAGCAGGCTCTATAAATTTGCTGAGTTGCGTAGTTTGGTAGTCCAGTTCTTCCGAATAGCGGTCGGAGAGTGTTTTAAAAAATAATTCCAGCTGGTTTACTTCTTCCCCTACTTTTACCAGGGCTACCATTTTAGGGGGAAATACTTTTTGGCCGGCCATGCTTTGGTGTAAGGGCACACCTTTGAGAATGTCGGCTTCCATTTGTGACAACGCACGCTCCAGCGGATAGAAGCCCATTACCTGTTTACTTAGCGACAAACCTTGTACTAATGGTACTTTAGCGCTTAGCAGCAATTGCATGGTAGACGCGAAGCGCGAGAGATAGATTTTCGAAACAATATTTTTAACCAGGGGCATTTTTTGAAGCAATAAATCTTTATTTTTTTGATACCACGGTTTTTTGCGGTTGGCCATAATTATTATTATGAAAAGAGCTAACAGCAACACCATTCGCCCCGCCCATGCCTGTACAAATTTAGAAATGTCCAATACCACCTGCGTCAGATAAGGCAGATCGCTGCCGAATCTTTTAAAAACGTCAGCAAACATCGGCACCACATAGTTCATCATAAAAGAAACAGAGACGAAAGCTACGCTTAAAACAATAATCGGATAGGTTAAAGCGCTGATGATCTGTCGTCTTTGTTTGATCTTGCTTTTATAATATATGGAAAGCTGTTGCAGTACGGCCACCAGCTTGCCGGTTTCTTCCCCAATTTCAACCGTAAAATATTCATAGGCGGTAAAGTTTTTATTTTCCTTTAGAGCTACTGACAGTGTTTTGCCACTTACTACCTTATCCAGGAGTTCGGTAAGTATGGCCTTGGGTGTTTTTTTTGTTTGTTCGTCTCTTATCAGTTGCAGGGCGCTGCGGATATCAAGGCCGGCTTCCATCAAACTTCCTAACTCCAGGTAGAACGATTCTTTTAATTTATCAGAGAAAGCACTTCCGAATAGGGAGATATCTTTAGAAAGCAGCTCTTCTATACGCTTCATGAAATTTTTTTCCGGCCCGGCATCTTTATAAGAAGCTGTTTTTTCGCCACCATTTGTACGGTGCAAAGATTTTATGTTGATAGGTTCATTCACTGGATGGGATATTGTTGGTTGCGGACAGGATTTCTGCAGCTGAATAATCTTTTTGAAGGTAAGTAAAAAAAGATCTTTGATTATAGATCGTACGCATTTTTATAAATTGTACCAACGGCAGGGTATCTTGCATAAAGCTGATGTTTTCAATGATGGCGCCGGGCTTCAGCGTATCCACGCGGTCGCCTTCGGTCCTTAATAAGTAGGCGCTATCCAGGTAAATACTTAACGAACTCTTTGCGGCGGCTTCGTCGTGGGTTGGTGTGATGGTAAGCTTTTTCCGGTCATCTGAAACAGTTACCAGTCCCGGCCGGGTAAAATCTCTTTGCAGCACTGATTTGGTCAGGAAGTAATCGGTGTAAAAGCTGTTTTTCTCTTCCATGCTCCGGGCCTGTTTATTTACGATCATATAAACAGCCCAACCTGTTGCAAAAAGTATGCTCATGATCAAAAGGCTGATCACCATTTCTGGTAAAGTAAAAGCAGGCAGCTTTTTATTATAAGGAGGTTGGCTCATGTACTGGATCAATGCAGCTTCAAAATTATTGTTTAATGCTGGTTATTTTATTTTTCATCAGGAGGGGCGTTAAAAGGGAGTCGTTGCTGTAAACGGTATAAGTGATCGTTGCCAGGCTATCGCCCGAAGAGTAAGGCTGAATCTCCCTGCTTACCAGCCACCCGTTTATTGCTTCCTTTGCTGTACCAAATGTTTTTTGCTTTTCTGTTTGATAAATGTATTCGTTGAGCGCATTAGCTGCATTCATTTTGCCGGTAGTTAACGAAGTCTGATCGACATTAGTAAAAAACTCGATCACTATAAAAAAAAGAAATAAAAGAATAACGAGCGCTACGATCACTTCCACCAGTGAGTTAGCTGCCAGGCGATATTGAAATAGTTTTTTTGACATGTTTTTCCGGCAGAAAGGTAATAAAATAACTTTTTAGTATCAACTCTTTCAAAACCTCCCTGCAGTTGCTTCCCGAAATTAAAATTGTTGAACATTTAATTTATGAATTGAAAAGATATGTATTTTTGAATGCACAAGTAACTGCTTATACTTATGAGATATTATCCTGTTAACCAAAATCCCGATTTCCGGTAAGATGATCACTTGTTGGTAACTGCAGTAGCCAATGTGTTTTAACTAAAACTCAATATAACATATGAAAAAGAAACAATCTTTCCTGAGAAAGCTAAAGTGGCTGCTTGTTTTTTTACTGCCTTTTTACTATTCTAAAGTTTTGTCGCAAACCCTGGTAGGCCAAACATTAGATGCTTTGCCAGGGGATGCATTTACCTACCAGTCGAAGTCGATGCCAAATTATGGTATTAAATGGACTGACGATTCCTGGGCACCTGGAGGATGGAGTGCCTGGCTTGGCAGCTACCACGGGTTTAAATTCTTTACCTGGGGTTCACCTAAAGTGGTGATTACAAAAGAAGGAAGTGTAGGCATTGGTAACGAAGCCCCTCAGCACAGGTTAGATGTAAGTGGCTATATACAAAGTGCACAATCAAGTGGAGAAGGAGGTTTGTATCTCGGTAATTCTAATCATGGTTTAAAGCGCTTTTCGGCTACAAATGATGTCGGACTTTATACTACTTATGGTAAATTGTCTTTCTCTGCTAATGGTGAAGCAGCCAATCATATGGTTATAACTGCTAATGGCAATATTGGCATTGGTACTACTAATACTAATAATGAAAAACTATCGGTAAACGGCAAGATCCGCGCGCAGGAGCTAAAGATAGAAGCTAACAATGGCACCAATTGGCCCGATTATGTATTTCAACCTACCTATAAATTAACACCACTTCCTGAGTTAGAACAATTTATTAAAACCAATCAACATTTACCTGAAGTTCCCAGTGCCAAAGAGGTTGCAGCAAACGGCTTCGAAATAGGGGCGAGCCAGGCTTTATTGTTAAAGAAGATCGAGGAACTGACACTGCATTTGATTACAGTAAATAAAAACGTAGAAAATTTAAATAGTCAAATGGGTGAATTAAAAAAGGAGAATCAACAGTTGAAATTAAAGATTGTACAACAAAGAAAGATTCTTAATAAATAGGCTAAATAACAAAGATTATTTATGAAAAAACAAATAAGATTTTATACAAGAAGTCTACAGTTGATGGCGGTAGCACTTTTGTCGGGGCAGCTGGCGAGCCAGGCACAAACCCTGGTTGGACATATAGTTGATGCTGCTCCTGGAAATTCATTTTCTTATAGCGGACAAGCTACACCACATTATGGTATACAATGGACCGGAAATGACTCCTGGTCTCCCAATACTCCAACAGCATGGTTTAGTAGTTACGCTGGAATTAAATTTTTTACAGCGGGTGCCAGGCGGTTTTCTATTTCCGGCTCGGGGGAAATGGAGGCTTCAATACCACTCATTATGAACCCGGGTGCTGCCGGAAGTAACTATATACAGTTTAGAAATAATGGAACTAATTTAGCCATACTGGGCTCTTCAGGTAGCATCTATGGAACGAATCCGGAAAGCTTTGGGCTATATACATATGGAGGCGGGAACCTTGAATTTTCGACAGGTGGAACGAAAAGGCTGGTAATTAACAACGACGGGAGGATAGGAATGGGGATTAATACACCTACAGAAAAACTTGATGTTGACGGTAATGTTAAATTAAACGGTATGATCAATTGGGGTTGGACAGGCCGGTCTATAAAAGTTGTTTCGCCCGATGGTGGTATAAGCCAGTTGCTTCAGTTTACTAATTCTATGTCCGCTGATGAAGGTAATCCGCAAGGAGGGTTTGATTTTGCATGGCATACCGGTGTGTCGGTGATGAGGATCATTGATGGAAATGTAGGAATCGGTACCACCACTCCCGGTGAAAAACTTGCTGTTAATGGAAGAATTCTTGCGAAAGAAATAAAAGTGGTAAGTACCAGTAGTTGGCCTGATTATGTATTTCAACCTTCCTATAAATTAACGCCATTACCTGAACTGGAAAAATTTATAAAAACCAATCAGCATCTACCTGAAGTGCCCAGCGCAAAGGAGGTAACTGCTAATGGTATTGAAGTAGGCGCGAACCAGGCTTTGTTGTTAAAGAAGATCGAGGAACTGACGTTGTATATCATTGATCAAAACAAGGAAATTAAGAGGCTTTCATCTGAAGTGGATCTTCTAAAGAGGGCAAATGCCTATTCAAAATAAAAAACACTAAATATACCCAATGAAAAAAAATGTTATAACACTGCACGCTGTTGCTTTGCTAAGCCTGTCTACTTCAGTGGTTGCCCAAAATGAAATCGAGCTTTCTTCAAATACTCCTCTACAATTTACGTCAACAGGGGCTGGAATGTATAATAGAACAGTTGTTTATCATGCAACTACGGGGTTGTATTTTGATCTTGCAAAGAATATGGATAACACAAACGGTGTACCTATCGATTTTGGCATTGAGGCCAGGGGTGGCACCAAACTATTCATGATTAAAGGAGTTAATGGTTTTGTTGGAATAGGTACCAATAGCACAACTGATAAGCTCTCTGTAAAGGGTAAGATCCGCGCGCAGGAGCTAAAGATAGAAGCGGATAATGGCACCAATTGGCCTGATTATGTATTTCAACCTTCCTATAAATTAACACCGTTACCTGAACTGGAAAAATTTATAAAAACCAATCAGCATTTACCTGAAGTGCCCAGCGCAAAGGAGGTAACGGCTAATGGTATTGAGGTTGGCGCCAACCAGGCCCTGCTTTTAAAGAAAATTGAAGAAATAACCCTACACTTAATTGAGCTTAATAAAAAAGTGGAAGAATTACAGCAGGAAAACAAGGAATTAAAGAAGCGTAAAAGAAAGCGCTTATTATGGTAACCAGCGGATTACTTTTTGATCGCGGGCTCCTTCAAAAAAAGAGAAGGGGTGACCTTGTAACAGGTACGGACTCCTGGTGATGGAAACATCTATTAAAATATTTTCCATGCTCAGCGGGCCGCGTTGTTCAAAAAAGAAATCGGTGTAAACAGAGCCCTCCACTTTCCCGTTCAGGTAGGCATAACCTGCACAATATACCAGTCCTTTAACGGTGGCGCCCTGCTTTAATTTAATTACCGGGTTGATATTCGATTTCTTTTCATTTCTAAAGCTGGCTACTATTCCTTCCGCTATGGTATTATTATGTAAGGTAATGGTGCTGCCGGTATTACCCATTTCTCCCTGCCGGCCCAGGCCGATCAATGCCGAAGGGTAGTTTAACCTGCAACCGGCCTCAACGGTAATGCTGTCAAGGGCCAGCGCCTGTACCGTTCCCTCAAAACCTTCTTTGAAATGTATAAAAGGGGCGATCAGTATAATATCCTTTAGCCGGCTGGTTTTATCAACTTCGATCACCGAGTCGCTTATTATTATGATTTTACCAGACAGCACCCTGTTGTTTAAGATACCCCAGGAGCTTGTTTTATAAAGCTGCACTCCTTTGGTAAAAGATTGCTGCACGTTTTCCGTTAATGCTACGCTATTGGGAGCAGCATTAATGAGTCGGGCGTATTGTTTAAAATGATCTTTATAAGCCGCGATAACAGGAGGTAAATCTTTTTTACTGGAGTCGGTGGCTCCTTCAATCAATCGTTTGCGCGAAAATCCTTTTTGTTGAAAAAAGCCGCTCCGGATGCCCGATTTAGGCAGGTAGGCTTTTCCTTCGATATAGGTGTCGCCTACCAGCGACAATGGCCGGTTCTGATCGCTCAGGTAAAGCGTTGCGTCTGCAAAAGGGTAAGTAGATGCGCCATAAAGAAAGCATAGCTCTTTATGGCGGCCCTTATAGGCAGCTTTTAGATGAGCCAGGGGGTAAGCGCCCCATATTTCCCTGGTATAAAATCCTGAATCGGGTTGCTGGTTGAACAATAAAAAACTGTCGGCGACGGCCTTGCTACTGATCTGGTTTTGAGAGAGCAATATGGTTTTCACTGACTGTATATCATTTTCCAGCCGGTCGTTTATTTCATCTTTAACCTGGAAATATTTTAAATAGTAAACGCCCAGCAAAAGCAAAGAGCAGGTGATCATCAGTATCAGCGAAAGAAATAAGGTAGAAAGAAGCGACGAAGCAGGTAGTTTTTTACTCCAGAACATTTTTGGTTATTATGGGTTGGGTAAAGCCTGTCCTTTTTTGTAGCGGGTTACTACGGCGCTATCGCCCTGCCATATTGCCTGGTAGCCTGTAAACAATCCCTTGTTTTCGAAGCCGCTTTTGGTTTTATTGCCGTTAGCATCGTACTCGCTAATATGATAGGTTTGGTTCCAGAACCCGAATCGTTTGCGCCAGGTAGACCTGAGGGCGCCATCTTCATACCAGGTGCGCCATAGTCCTGTTTTTAGCCCCTTTTTAAATTGGCCTTCTTCCAGTAAATGCCGGTCGCGGTCTACCACTTTATAATTGCCATGCAATAGTTTGCCGTAATAGCTTCCCTGGGTTTTATGGATGCGTCCCGATTTAAACCAATAGTAAAAAAGCCCTGAATTCGTTCTCCGGCCATCATCTGTTACCTGGAAAATATAAGATCGGTCCGAAGAGTCGATACGTACCCTGCCGTTATAATACTGAGCTTTTGTACCATTAAAAAAAATTGTCAGAAGTGCAATAAGTAGCAACCTTGTCATTCATGAAGTTTAAAATATAAAAATAGGCAAATAGTTGTCAAAAAAATGTAGGGGATCAAAAATGAAATTTGCAGATTGTTTGTTCTATATTCGTGCTGGCTAACAATTTTATTAATAACCAGGCTATAAATTTTTTGAGAAGCTGCTAAACCGGGAAATCGATCAAGGGGTTTTATAGCATAAAAATTAACTTATGAGAGGAGTATTCATATTTGAGCTAACCGGATCATAACTCATATTACCGTATTATATTCCTGTAAATTTTTGGTGCGTCCGGCATAGGTTGTCGTGCAATAGATAACCCAATATAAATTAACTGCTATGAATGATAAAATAAAATTTGTACTGCTTATTCTTTTGGCGCCGTTTTTTTTAAATGCGCAAACCCATATAGACCAGAACGGGTGGAAGACGTCGGTATCCAATGGTATTAGTGCAAATGGCGCTCAGGCCCTTCGTTTTGAAATAGCTGCACTAGGCTATAATTCTGTGCATTGGCAGGAAGGAGGTGTTGTTTTTATTGAACTGTTTAACAAGTTTTGGGGTACCGGATATGTAAAATATGTATTGGAAAATGGATATGGACAGGGGGCTTCCGGAGGTACACCGGTACTGCGCATGGTAGAGAATTATGGTGTGCAGCCGCATGCCCGAATTGTTTTGGGTACAGTTACCAACTTAAATACAAATAATTCAGGAGCTCCCAATCAAAAAATGCCTATATACCTCGACGTAAAAAGTTACAGTATTTATAAAGTAAAGCTTACGTATTTACAGGAAAGAGTAGAAGAAGTTACCAGCCAGAATCAACTGAGTTTTAATATCGCCCCCACTGGTACGCAAGTGCCTGATTTTACAGTTTCCGACCTGCCCGATAGTGATATCGCCGGCTCCGGCAATTTAAAAATAACCGGTTCAGGTGCGCATTACATCGAAAATGGCAATGTAGGTGTTGGTACGAAAACCCCATCTGAAAAACTTTCTGTTAATGGTAAGATCCGAGCTAAAGAAATAAAGGTAGACAGCGGCCCCTGGCCGGATTATGTATTTAAAAAAGGGTATTTATTACCTAAACTTGATGATGTAGAAAAACACATACAAGAAAAAGGGCATTTGCCCGAAGTGCCTTCGGCTAAAGAGGTGGAAAAGCAAGGGATAGCTTTAGGAGCGAACCAGGCTGTGTTGTTGAAGAAGATTGAAGAACTAACCCTGTATATGATAGGACAGGACAAAATCAATAAGGCACAGGCAGAACAGATCAAAAAGCAGGCGGCGTTGCTAAAAGAATTACAGCAGAAAATTGATACCAAGAAAAATAAAAAATAATCCAATGAATATAAAATTTTCTCTTTCCATCAAACTATGTATGTTACTTTTCTTGCTAACTCTGTCAAATAGCTTTGCAGCAAAAGCACAAACCTATCATACCGCCAACACTGGTACACTGGTTAGCAATATTGATGCTAATCAGCAATTAAATTACGGAACCTATGATTTTCAGATCGGGAATGGCAGCAATAATACCAATTTTCCCGCAGTAAGTAATGGATACGGAAATCTCATTAATTTTAGTTCAGCCAATTTTCTATCCCAGTTTTTATCGGTGCATAACAGCACTCCCGAATTGTTTTTCAGAACCTTTTACATTGGGGGAAATTATTTTTCTCCCTGGCACAAAGTGATCATGGAACATGATAACAAAGTAGGTATTGGCACTAGTGTCCCCGAGAATGCTGAAGGCTGGATGAAAGTGCTTGAAGTAAAAGGGGCTGCGCATTCCAAGTCTCTTGTTTCCACTAATAGCGTTATTTCAGGTTTATGGTCGCACGAGTTAGGCTATTACGGTGCGCCTGCAGGTGGCATTTCGGGTACTTATACCAATCATCCATTTAGCTTCATCACCAATAAAATAAGCCGGATGACTATTACTAATGATGGTGGAGTCGGAATAGGCGTGGTTGCCCCTCCGTCAGATTTTAAATTGGCTGTAGCTGGTAAAGTTATCGCCGATGAGTTGAAAGTAAAACCTCACGCTTCTGGCTGGCCTGATTATGTATTTAAACCCGGCTACCAGCTGATGCCACTTAGTAAAATAGAAAGCTTCATCAAAGAAAAAGGGCATTTGCCCGAAGTGCCGTCAGCTAAAGAAGTGGAAAAAGAAGGCATAGCGTTAGGGGCCAACCAGGCGGTGTTATTAAAGAAGATTGAAGAACTAACCCTGTATATGATTGAACAGGACAAGATCAATAAGGCACAGGCAGAACAGATTAAAAGACAAGC
>Ga0136846_1226763_pt1 | contig 92884 bp, 97 predicted proteins | sample HopSoiMetagenom2_FD_96841 | JGI IMG/M metagenome (GOLD analysis project Ga0136846, IMG submission 96841) | Grasslands soil microbial communities from Hopland, California, USA - 2 Assembly 2016 (version 4) | ecosystem: Environmental > Terrestrial > Soil > Grasslands | place: USA: Hopland... | reverse complement strand
TTGTAGCGGGCCTGTTCGCGCTCGCCCTGCAGCACGTGCACGGTCACGGCCGACTGGTTGTCGTCGGCGGTCGAGAACGTCTGCGAGGCCTTGGTCGGGATGGTCGTGTTCTTCTCGATGATCTTGGTCATCACGCCGCCCAGGGTCTCGATGCCCAGGCTCAGCGGGGTGACGTCGAGCAGCAGCACGTCCTTCACGTCGCCGGCCAGCACGCCGCCCTGGATCGCGGCGCCGATCGCGACGGCCTCGTCCGGGTTGATGTCCTTGCGCGGCTCCTTGCCGAAGAACTCGGCCACCGCCGACTGCACCTTCGGCATGCGGGTCTGGCCGCCGACCAGGATCACCTCGCTGATGTCGCCGGCGCGCAGGCCCGCGTCGTTCAACGCGATGCGGCAGGGCTCGATCGACTTCTTGATCAGGTCGTCGACCAGCGCCTCCAGCTTGGCCCGGGTGAGCTTGATGTTCAGGTGCTTCGGACCGGAGGCGTCGGCCGTGATGTACGGCAGGTTGACCTCGGTCTGCTGCGCGCTGGAGAGCTCGATCTTGGCGCGTTCGGCCGCGTCCTTCAGGCGCTGCAGGGCCAGCGGGTCCTTGCGCAGGTCGATGCCCTGATCCTTCTGGAACTCCTCGACGAGGTAGTCGATGACGCGCTTGTCGAAGTCCTCGCCGCCGAGGAAGGTGTCGCCGTTGGTGGCCAGCACCTCGAACTGCTTCTCGCCGTCGACGTTGGCGATCTCGATGATCGACACGTCGAAGGTGCCGCCGCCGAGGTCGTAGACCGCGATCTTGCGATCCTTGCCGTCGCCCTTGTCCAGGCCGTAGGCCAGCGCGGCCGCGGTCGGCTCGTTGATGATGCGCTTGACGTCGAGACCGGCAATGCGGCCGGCGTCCTTGGTCGCCTGGCGCTGGCTGTCGTTGAAGTACGCCGGGACGGTGATGACCGCCTCGGTGACCTTCTCGCCCAGGTAGTCCTCGGCGGTCTTCTTCATCTTCTCCAGCACGCGCGCGGAGATTTCCGGCGGCGCCATCTTCTTGCCGTCGCTGGTGCCGACCCAGGCGTCGCCGTTGGAGTGCTCGATGATCGCGTACGGCACCAGGTCGAGGTCCTTCTTGACCTCGGCGTCGGTGAACTTGCGGCCGATCAGGCGCTTCACGGCGAAGAAGGTGTTCTTGGGATTGGTGACGGCCTGGCGCTTGGCGCTGGCGCCGACCAGGACTTCGCCGTCCTTGGTGTAGGCGACGATCGACGGCGTGGTGCGGTCGCCCTCGCTGTTCTCGATGACCCTGGCCTTGCCGCCTTCCATGATCGCGACGCACGAATTGGTCGTGCCCAGATCGATGCCGATGATCTTGCCCATGATGATTTCCTCGAAAGTCCGGAGATTGGGGGCGGTCGTGCCGCCGATGAGCCGTGAGTGGGGGAGCCGGTCGCCGGATTCAAGCGCCCGGCCCCACCGTCCGATGAATGCGCCGCGTCAGTCGTGCTTCGCGACCATGACCAGCGCCGGGCGCAGCAGGCGGTCGTTGAGCAGGTAGCCCTTCTGGCAGGTCTGGGCGACCGCGCCCGGGGCCACCCCCGCGGCGTCGACCAGGCTCATCGCCTGGTGGTGCTCGGGATTGAAGGCGTCGCCGGCGGCCGGCGCCACCGCCACCAGGCCGTTGGCCTGGGCGATGCGCTCGAGCTGGCGCAGGGTGAGTTCGAGGCCAGCGCGGACCGGGTCGCCCTCGGCGGCCGAGGCCAGGCCCGCCTCCAGGCTGTCGAACAGCGGCAGCAGGTCGCCGAGCAGGCGCTCGTTGGCGAAGCGTCGCGCGTTCTCGACCTCGCGGGCCATGCGCCGGCGCTGGTTCTCGAGGTCGGCGCGCTCGCGCAGGGCGTCGGCGCGGACCTGTTCGAGGTCCGCCTGCAGGCGCTCGATCAGCGCCTCCGGCGTCGCCTCGGTGGCGTCGGCGCCGGCCTGGGCGGCGTCCCGGGCCAGGGGATCGGAAGGATTGGGGTCCTGCTGCGGGGCTTGGCTCATCTCGGTTCCGTTGGCTGGTGGCGGGTCGTCCGCCGACGGGCGATGGGATGGGGCCATGGCCTCCGGAATCAAGCCCTGTCGGGCCAGAAGCCGTCGAAGCGATCTCCGGGCCGGGTCGGGCCGGGCCGGGCCGGGTCGGCGGTCGGGGGCGAGCCGGGCGCAGCGGCCTGAAGGCCGCTCTACCGGGCTGCTCCGACCGGGCCGCTCTGCCGCCGGTCCGCTCAGCGGGCTTCGTCGGGGCCGAGCGCGTCGCTGAGCGCGGACGCGGCCGCCTGTACCACCGGGATCACCCGCTCGTAGGCCATCCGGGTCGGGCCGATCACGCCCAGCACGCCCAGCGTGCGTCCGCCGACCCCGTACGGCGCGGTCACCAGCGACACCCCGTCCAGCGGCGCCATGCCGGTCTCCTCGCCGATGAAGATGCGCACGCCCGGCGCGCGCAGGGTGCGTTCGAGCAGTTGCAGGATCTCGCGCTTGCTGGCGAACGCCTCGAACAGCTCGCGCAGGCGGTCGAGGTCGGACAGGTCCTGCACCCCGATCAGCCGGGTCTGGCCGGCCACCAGCATGTCCTCGGCGTCGCTGGCGAGGGCCTGGTCGGCCAGCTCCAGCGCGTGCGACATCAGCGTTTCCATCTCGTGCCGGGCGCTGCGCAGTTCGGCCATCAGCAGGGTGCGCGCCTCGGCCAGCGGCCGGCCCGCGTACTGCGCATTCAGATAGTTGGCGATGCGCTCCAGCTCGCCCGGGTCGTAGGGCCGGCGGGTCTGCAGGATGCGGTTCTGCACGTCGTTGTCGGCGAAGACCAGGATCGCCAGCACCCGCTGGGCGTCCAGCGGCACGAAATCGACGTGCTTGAACGCGAACTGCTCGCGCTTGGGCACGCTGACCACGCCGACGAAGCGGGTCATCGCCGACACCAGTTCGGAGGCGCTGCCCAGCAGCCGCTGGGTGCCGCTGCCGGCGGCCAGTTCGCCGCGCAGGCGGGCCAGCTCCGGTTCGCCCAGCGGGTCGATCTGGAGCAGGCTGTCCACGAACACCCGGTAGCCCTGCGCCGTCGGCACCCGCCCGGCGGAGGTATGCGGCGCGGCCAGCAGGCCGACGTCCTCGAGCTCGGCGAGGATGTTGCGGATGGTCGCCGCGCTCACGTCCAGGCCGGCGCACTTGGCCAGGGTCTGCGACCCCACCGGCTCGCCGTCGCGGATGTAGCGCGCGATCAGCGTGCGCAGCAGCAGCCGCGCGCGGGGGTCGAGGAAGCCCGGGTCGATGCCGGCGTCAGCGGGATGGCTCATGCCGACGATATAGGCGCAGCCGGCGGCGCGCGCAAGGGGCGGCGGCAGCGGGCCTGCCACGGCAGGGCGTTCGACGGCAGCCGCCCGCGCCCCTCGACGGCAGTCTCCGGGGATGAGACGGCATCAGGCACAATGCGCGCCCATGCTGACCCATCTCTCCCTTCGCGATTTCGCCGTCGTCGCCGCCACCGAGCTGGAGTTCGGCCCGGGCATGACCGTGATTTCCGGCGAGACCGGCGCCGGCAAGTCGCTGCTGGTGGACGCGCTGGGCTTCCTGTCCGGGCTGCGCGCCGACAGCGGCGTGGTCCGCCACGGCGCCGAGCGGGCCGAGCTCAGCGCCGAATTCGACCTCGCCGACCGCCCCGACGCCCTCGCCTGGCTGCGCGAACAGGACATGCTCGACGACGGCGACGCGCGCGGCTGCCTGCTGCGCCGCACCCTGCGCTCCGACGGCGGCTCCCGCGCCTGGATCAACGGCCGCGCGGTCACCCTCGCCCAGCTCGGCGAACTGGCCGGGCTGCTGGTCGAGATCCACGGCCAGCACGAACACCAGGCCCTGCTCTCGCGCCAGCGCCAGCTCGCGCTGCTCGACGCCTTCGGCCGCCACGGCGCGGCGCTGGCGGATGTCGCCGCCGCCACGGCCGACTGGGCGCTGCTGCGGCGCGAGCGCGACACCCTCTCGCGCGCCGGCGACCTGTCCGAGCGCATCGCGCTGCTGGAACACCAGCACGCCGAACTGGAGCGCGAAACGCTGGAGCCGGCGTCGATCGCCGACCTGTTCGCCCAGCACCGCCGCCACGCCAACGCCGCAAGCCTGATCGAAACCTGCGAAGGCGCCCTCGCCCGGCTCGAAGGCGACGACGCGCCGTCGCTGCTGCAGACCGTGCAGTCGCTGCGCGGCGACCTCGCCCGCGCCCGCGACGACGAGCCGCGGCTGGGCGAAGTCGAGGGCATGCTCGACGCCGCCGCGATCCAGATCGACGAGGCCACCCGCCTGCTGCAGCGCATCCGCGACGATCTCGACCTCGATCCCGACGGCTTCGCCGCGCTGGACGAGCGGCTCGCGCGGCTGCACGCCCTCGGGCGCAAGCACCGGGTCGCGCCCGAGGGACTGTTCGACTTCCGCGCGCAACTGGCCGCCGAGCTGGCGGGCCTGCGTACCGCCGAGACCCGGCTGGCGACGCTGGACGACGAGATCGCGGCCGCCGCCACGCGCTGGCGCGCCGCCGCCGCGACCCTGTCCGCGGCCCGCCGCAAGGCCGCCGACGCGCTGTCGCATGCCGTCTCGACCCTGATCGCCGACCTCGGCATGGGCGGCGGCCGGTTCGAGGTCGCGCTGGAGCCGGTCGAAGGCGACCGTCCCGACCCGCAAGGCGCCGAACGCGCCGAATTCCTGGTCTCGGCCAATCTCGGCCAGCCGCCGCGGCCGCTGCGCAAGGTCGCCTCCGGCGGCGAACTGTCGCGGGTGTCGCTGGCGATCGAGGTCGCCGCGCTGGGCCACGACGCCGTGCCGACGATGGTCTTCGACGAGGTCGATTCGGGCATCGGCGGCGCGGTCGCCGAGATCGTCGGCCAGAAACTGCGCGCGCTCGGCGAGACCCGCCAGGTCCTGTGCGTCACCCACCAGCCCCAGGTCGCCGCCCAGGGCCACGCCCACTACCGGGTGACCAAGGCCGACGCCGGCGGCATGACCCAGAGCGCGGTGCAGAAGCTCGACGCGAAGGCCCGCCAGGAGGAGCTGGCGCGGATGCTCGGCGGCGTGGAGGTCACGAAGGAAGCGCGGGCGGCGGCGAAGAAGCTGCTGGAAAGCGCCGGCTGACCGTCGCCTTGTCCCGGTAGAGCGGGCTTCAGGCCGCTGATTTTTCGAGATGGGCCACGCAGCGGTCTGGTGTTCGACAGCTGAATGGCTGGTCAGGCCGCTCTGCCCACAGCGTCATTTCTGCTTGCGGACGTACAGCACCAGCGCGTGGGCCTGGATCTCGTAGCCGTGCTCGGCGGCGATCCGGTGCTGGATCGCCTCGATCTCCTCGCTCTCGAACTCGATGATCTTGCCGGTGTCGACGTCGACCATGTGGTCGTGGTGGTCGCCGCGATCGAGCTCGTAGACGGCGTGGCCGCCCTCGAAGTTGTGCTTGAGCACCAGCCCGGCGGCCTCGAACTGGGTCAGCACCCGGTAGACGGTGGCCAGGCCGATCTCGTCGCCCTCCTCGACCAGCCGGCGGTAGATGTCCTCGGCCGCCATGTGCCGCGGCTGCGCCTGCTCGAGCATTTCGAGGATCCGCATGCGCGGATGGGTGACCTTGAGGCCGAGTTTGCGGAGATCTTTGGTTTCCATCGCGCGTTCCGGGGGGTGAGCGCCGGGGACTGCGGCATCCAATCCGCGATGAACGGCCGTCCGCGGCCCGACTGCCGGCGGCGCCGGGGCGCAGTGTATCATCGGCGGCCGCGACACCCCTCCGCTGCCGGCCGTCCCATGCCCATCCTGCACCGCTTCCCGCTCCGCCTGCCCCTGCTGACCCTGACCGTCGCCCTCGCGACCGCCGGCTGCGGCATCACCTACAAGCAGCCGATCTACCAGGGCAACCTGATCGACAAGCGCGCGGTCGACCAGCTCCAGGTCGGCATGAGCAAGCAGGACGTGCAGACCCTGCTGGGCACGCCGTCGGTGGAGGACAGCTTCGACGCCAACCGCTGGGACTACACCGCCACGCAGCGCATCGATCGCCGCGGCAGCACCCAGGTCAAGAATTTCACGGTCTATTTCGAGAACGGCAACGTCACCCGCTGGGACGGCGACTACTTCCCCGAGCAGGACGACGCCCTCGCCCGCAACTCGGTCCGCCAGTTCGGCCGCAACCTGCCGAAGGACGACAAGAAGAAGCGCCGGCGCTGAGCCGCAGGCCCGACCGGGCTCACTTGCGGGCCGCCGCCCGCCGCCGCCGGGCTTCCTTCGGGTCGAGCAGCAGCGGTCGGAGCAGTTCGACCCGGTCGCCGTCGGCCAGCGGCCGGTCGGCCGCCACCGTTTCCCCGAACACCGCCACCGCCGCGGGCGGCTCGTCGTCGAAGCCGGCCGCCGCCAGCGCCTGCGCCACCGTGGCACCGACCGGCAGCGCCAGCCGCCTGCTTTGGTGACGCCGCGGCCAGGCGCGGACCACTTCGACCCGCAGCATCCCGGCGGGCGCCGCCTCGACGGCAGGCGTGTCGACCGCGGGCGCCCCGTCCGCAGGCCTCCGGGCTTCGTCGGTCGCGGCCCCGGGGCGGGTCATGGCTTACTCGCCACGGTCGGCCACGCGCACGAAATCGTCGACCATGCGGTCGGCCAGGGCCTGGAATCCGAGCACGAACGCCGGCCCCAGCAGTCGGTTGCTGGGCTCGAAGTCGAGGGTCAGGCTGACCTTGCAGGCCGACTCGTCCAGCGCGTGGAACTGCCAGCGCCCCGCCAGCCTGCGGAACGGCCCGTCGCGCAGGGTCATGTCGATGTGGTGCGGCGGCGCCAGCGCGTTCTCGGTCGTGAACCAGGTGCGGATCCCGCCCAGGCCCAGGTCCAGCCGGGCCACGACCCGGGTCTCGTCCGCCTCCAGCACCTCGGCGCCGTCGCACCAGTCGAACCGCTTCGGATAGGCGGCGATGTCGTTGACCAGTGCGAACATCTTCGCGGCGGCGTGTTCGACGAGGGCGGAGCGCTGGATGACCGGCATGGGCGTGCGTGTTCCGGATGACTCGCGGGACGGCCCCGGTTCGGGGACAATGCCGCGGATGAGCAAGCAGAAAGCGCAACAGGATAAGGCAAAGGGCGGCGTCAAGTCCGACAAGGCCGCCGCGCCGGTCAAGACCATCGCCCTCAACAAGCGGGCCAAGCACGAGTTCCACCTCGAGCATCGCTACGAGGCCGGGATGTCGCTGCAGGGCTGGGAGCTGAAGTCGATCCGCGCCGGCCGCGCCAACATCGGCGACGCCTATGCCATGGTCAACGACGGCGAACTGTTCCTGTACGGCTCGCAGATCACCCCGCTGATCCAGGCCTCGACCCACGTCCTCGCCAACGACCGCCGCACCCGCAAGCTGCTGATGCACCGGCGCGAGATCGACCAGCTCGTCGGCAAGATCCAGCGCGACGGCTACACCATCGTGCCCACCGCCCTGTACTGGAAGGGCAACAAGGTCAAGCTGGAGATCGCGCTGGCCAAGGGCAAGCAGGCCCACGACAAGCGCGACGCCGCCCGCGACCGCGACTGGGCGCGCGAGAAGCAGCGCGCCATGCGCGCGCGGAACAAGGATGCCTGACCCGGGACGCCCGACCCGCGACGCGCCGGTAGAGCGGCCTTCAGGCCGCTGCTGTCGATGAGGGCAAATGCAGCGGCCTGAAGGCCGCTCTACCGGCGTGCGCACACCACTTCGGGCGCGAACGCTTGATCCCGCCCCACCCCACCCCCATACTCCTGGCGTCGATCGAAAGAACGACTCCATCGAAACGGATTCCCGGTCACGGGGGTGCATTGGCTTCGACGGGGGTTGCGAAATCGCACGGCGCATGCCGAGGGGGCAGCTTTCCTCGTTAATCCAGCGGCAAACAATCAGACGCCAACGACGACGTCTACGCTCTGGCCGCTTAAGGCCTAGCCCCGAACCCACTTGTGCCTGTGCTCGTGGATGTAGGGTCATTATCACGGGATCGGTCCCGGCGGCGACCCGCCAACCTGGGCCTAACTCCTAGCGGGTGTGTCCTGCGGTGTGCTTCGCACGCCGTGTTGCCGCAGGGCGAGATCAAACGGTGAGCTAAGCATGTAGTGCCGGGCATGGAGTGCCTTCGGACGGCGGTTCGATTCCGCCCACCTCCACCAATACCCAAAATCCCAACCCTCATCGGTTGGGATTTTTTTTGCCCCTTCCCCCAGTGTTGGCGCGGTTTTCGGGCCTAGCCTCGCGAGCGCCACCCCTGCGAAGTCGTCGTTTTTGCCCCCACCGACGCCTCTCTGTTCTCCGTTTTCTCTGGTGGCCACGCGAGCGTTCTCGAGGCCATTTCCTTTGCTGGCGCGGGTTTAGAGGCGGTCGGTTGTGGTTGGCAACTCCTGTAGCGGTGGCGACCGAGTGCCAAGCGGCCACAAAAAAACCGCCCGCAGGCGGTTGCTGGCGCTGGGTGCGACGCGCTCACCCGGGTGGCGCGAGCACGCGCATCTGGTCGCCCCAGGCGTTGGGCCAGGGGCGGCGCATCACTTTCTCCAGCACGGCATCGGGCGAGCTCACCAGCCGTTCCACGACCTTCGGGGCCAGGAGCGTCAGCCGCATAACCCGGCGCACCTGCGTCACGTCCATGCCTTCGGCCTCGGCGATCTCGGCTACTGATGCCGCCCGCTGCTCATCCAGCAGGCGTTGCCAGTGGTGCGCCAGTCCGAGCGCCCGCATCAACGCGGTGTCCTGCGCAGCCGACCGCGCCTCCCGCTCTCGGGTGGCCTCGGACAGGAATTCCTGCGGCGCGTCCAAGGGCGTGATGACCTGCTTCTTCAAGCCCCGCTTCACCAGCGTCCAGGGCACGAAGGTTTCCAGTTGCACGCCGCCTGCCGGGCTCGGCAGTTGATAAGTGATCGGATCACCCTTGAACCGGCCCCGGTGCTTCTTGCTCATGCGTCCTCCTCAAAGCGCTTCACGATCTGGCGTTGCGCCTCCCAATCCACCGGCAGCGGGTTGCGCTGGAACCAGATGAGGTTCATCCGGCGCGGCTGCCGCCCGGCCATCAGTAGTTCGAGGATGTCGGGCGCGAGCAGGCTCAGGCGCATCAGTTCGTTGGTGACCGAGGGGTGTAAGCCTTCGGCCCGGGCGATCTCCGAGCCACTCTTCATCTCGCCGGTGTCCACGAGGTGCTGCCAGTAGAAACCGCGTGCCACCCCCTCCAGCAGCGTCACATCGTGGACGTGGCGGTCATCGGCGGCCACGCGCCGCGCGCCCCGGCGGCGGAATGTCAGTGGCACGAAAGTTTCCAGTGTGTCGTCCATCAGGCTTCGACCTCCACCAGTTCCGCGCCGATGCCCCTCGGGGCGAATTCACCGATCAGGGCGTCCCAGCCCAGTTCCCGCCACTTCACCTTGATGCCCTGGACCTCGCCGACGTGGACGAGGTCGATGCGCTCGATCATCAGGTTGGCGATGCGGTGACGCTCGACCGGGAACAACTGATCCCACACGTCGTTGAGTCGTCCCATCGCCATCACCGTGGTGGCCTCGTCGACCTGTCCGCCGTTGCGCTGGATGTGGCGCACCACCGATGCGATGGATTCCGGGCTGGTCAGCACGGTGCGGATCTGGGCTACCACCGCCGCCTCAATCTCCGGCGCGGGCAGGCGTTCGTAGCTCTTGCCCGGTGCCCCGAACCGGCTTTCCGACTTGGACACGTAGTAGTGGTACTTGCGCCCGTTCTTGCGCGAGTAGGTCGGGTACATCCGTTCGCCCGAGGGGGCGTACAGCAGGCCGCGTAGCAATGCGTCCGTGCGCGACCGGATCTTGGTTTCCACCGACCGGGCGTGCCCATCCCTGGCCAGCACCGCGTGAACCTTGTCCCACAGCTCCCGGGCGATGATCGGCGGGTGAGCGCCGGGGTACCAGTTCCCCTTGTGCGACAACTCCCCCAGGTAGATGCGGTTGCGCAGCAGCTTGTGCAGGTACTTCTTGTCGATGCGCGTGCCGTTGCGGGTCTGGCCCTCCTGCGTCGTCCAGGCCTTGGTCGTGATGCCGTCGGCGGTCAGATTGACTGCGATCTGGGTCGGAGAACCGATGGTCAGCATCTCCTCGAAGATCCGGCGCACCGCAGCCGCCTCGGTTTCGTTGATGACAAGCAGGCGGTTGTCGACGTCGTAACCCAGGGGCGGGACACCGCCCATCCACATCCCTTTGCGCTTGGCGGCGGCGATCTTGTCGCGGATGCGCTCGCCGGTGACCTCGCGCTCAAACTGGGCAAAGGACAGCAGGACGTTGAGCATCAGCCGACCCATCGAGGTGGTGGTATTGAACTGCTGGGTGACTGACACGAAGGACACCTCGTGGCGCTCGAACACTTCGACCATCTTGGAGAAGTCGGCCAAGCTGCGCGTCAGGCGGTCGATCTTGTAGACCACGACGATGTCAATCTGGCCGCGCTCAATGTCCGCCATCAGACGTTTCAGCCCGGGCCGATCCGTGTTGCCGCCTGAGAAGCCAGGGTCGTCGTAGTCGTCGGCCACCGGAATCCAACCCTCGGATCGCTGGCTGGCGACGTAGGCGTGGCCCGCCTCCTTTTGGGCGTCGATGGAGTTGAACTCCTGGTCAAGCCGTTCATCCGAGGACACCCGACAGTAGACGGCGCAGCGCTTGCGAGCCTTGGTGCTGGCGATCTCGCTCATCGGGCACCTCCCTTGCTCAGGCCAAAGAACAGCGGCCCCGACCAGTGCGCGCCGGTGATGTGGCGGGCCACCGCCGTCAGGCTCTTGAAGTTGCGCCCCTGGTACTCGAACAGCCCCTCGGCGGTGACCGTCACCCGGTGCTCGCGCTCGCCCCATTCGCGCAGCAGGATCGTGCCCGGCGCGAAATCGAACTCGCGCGGCTTGGCCCGCAGCTTGATCTTGGAGTGTTTTGCGCCGATGGCTTCTAGGCGCTGCTTGGTCTCGGGCGCAAGGCCACCGAAGGCCTCCTCCTGCAGCTTGTAGGCGATCCGGGACTCGACGTGCGTGCGGTTGGGGTAGTCCGGGCGGCGCGGGAAATACCGATCCCATACGGTCCAAAGCTCGGACATCGGCAGGCAGGCCAGCTCCGCGATACGTGCGGCGACGGAAGCTTGTTTCTCGTTCATCACAACTTCTCCTCTTGATAGGGGGTTGTATGAACGCGCTGGTCGGGCAGGAAGCCAAGGCCTCCCCTTGTCGAATTGGCTCTCTGTTTTGGCTCATCCGCAGCAAGGGTGCGGACGATGGCAGCCGCAAGGATGGCGGCGATTTCGCCAGCACGGGCGCTGGCGCTCATCTCCGTGGGAGATGCGAGTTCGATGTTCTTCATGACGGCTCCGAGGAATTGCAACCGTCAGAAATAGTGAGCCTGATCGTCCGAAGCGGATGGCAATTCCGGGTAATCGGCGGCAAAAACTTTCGCGTTAACTAAACAGTTGACAGACGGAGCTTCTCGCAGTACGCTCCAGGCATTAACTAATCACGCAACTAGGAAACGACCATGCCTTTCGGAGCCTTCATTCGCAAACAGCGCGAAGAGAAGAACATCCAGATGAACGAATTCGCGCGTCAGCTCGAGATTTCGCCTGCCTACTGGTCACGCATCGAACGCGATATGGAAAAACCGCCCAAGGATGAACTGATACGCAAGGCGGCCGAGATTCTGGGCATCGATCCGGACGACGCCTTCGTGGAGGCCAGCCGTCTGCCGCCCGACATGCGCGAGGATGTTGGTAACGTTGTGCGGATGTACCGCCGGGAAGTCACGGAGAAAAAGTGAATGCCGGTTCTGACCCTCGACTACCGGCATTGCGACCGCAAGCGCCCCAAATTCATCAAGCACGTTGAGATCGAAGCCATCGCAGCACTCGCCCGCCAGCAACTGGTGGGAAGCGGTGTTGATGCCATTGCCTTCGACACGCTGCGCCAGATCGACCGTTTGAAGATCAACGGTATCGACTTCGCGCTCGAGGTCAGCACTGATTGCGAGGTGCATGACGAGGATGGCAACCACGTTTTCGGCATCTGCGAGTATGACCCCTACGCACCAGACACCGCGATGGTGTGCGTGTCGCCCGTCGGCGAAAAACTCAGTGAGCTGCTGGCTCTGAGCACGCTGGCACATGAACTCGGCCACGCTGTGTTCGATGCCCCAGGCTGGATCATGGACGGCGGCAAAGGCCCAGGACTGTTCGATGCCCTGGAGCCAGTCGTGCAGCGCGCCTACCGCACCACCACGCCGGACAGCGAGCACTTGGCAAAAGTACCTACAGCCCCATCAGCAGCAATGGCGACGGAAGTGCATTTTGCCGAGCTGCGTGCCAACGAATTCATGGGCTCGCTGCTGGTGCCGCGCAAGCTCTTGAGCACGGCAGCTGAGGAGCTGGCATCGGAATACAACGTCAGCATTCATCGTGGCCCGTCGCTTGATCCGGAGATTCCCGGCACCAGCATGCAACTCGCCGCCAGCGACGCCGCCGACATGGAATTGCTGCAACGTGCGCTGGCCCTGCGTTTTGGCGTCAATCCACGCTTTGTGCAGGTGCGCCTGCAACGCTACGGCCTGATCCGCCCGGAGAACGCCGTGCGCTGATCATCACCATCCCATCCGCGCCGACCTCGCGTCGGCATTTTTTGAATCTCGCAGTTAACAACTCGCGCAATCGCGCACTTTACGAAGGAGTCTGCCTATGCCTACCGGTCACACCACCACCGCCCAGCAGGAGAAAGCGGTCAACCCGAAGTCGTCACCGAAGCGGGCGCGCGAGCAACGGTCAGATGATGGCCCTGCCATCCTGCCCGGAATGGAGCATTTCGTCGATCTGCTGCGCAAGGTCAAGCGTCCGGCGCTGGTGGTGCGCCTGCTTGAACTGGCCAGCGGCGATGCGTTGCCGGAACTTCAGGCATTGGCCGATGCCTCGAAAGGAAAACTGCCGGTCGAATCCCGTCAGGCATTTTTCCACTGCGTGGCCAAACTGGATGCTGCCATCCGCCTGCGCCTCGAGGATGCCGTCGAACGAGTGATCCTGCTCAGCGATGACTACGGCGCTCAGGCTGTTCAGGCGGTGCTCGACGCCAGGCGCGAAGACGATGCCACCGTGCTCGCAATGCCCAGCGACCGCCATAGCCGCGCATTGCACCTCTATCTCCTGCAGGAGTTTCCCGAGGCTGGAGCACGCCGCGAAGCGCGCTTCGATCACGCGGAGCACGAACAGGTGATGCACCGCCAGTGGAAAAGCGAGCACTTCTCCAGCCACTACCTTGGCCCCAAGGGCGTGGAGCCGAAAAATGGCGATGACATCCAGGAAGCACTTCGCACACGGATTGCAGAGCTGTTCCCGCATGTGCCGAAAGAGCAAATCCTGATCGAGCAGTTTGTGCGGTGCGGCTTGTCCCACGCACAGCGCGATGACGATGAAGATGCCGACGACGAGCCGCTGACACAGCTGCACACGCTGTGCGCAACCTTCAATGGTTCTACGGCGCATTACCGGCAGGTGGAAGACGGCCAAGTGGTCGACCACGAGGAACCAGCTGCCATGTCGGCACGCTTTTCCTGGGAACCGGCAACCGGGGCGCTGACAGTGTTCTGCGAAGACCGGGAAAAGCGCCGGGAGCTTGCCACCATCTTCCGCGACGTGGCGCTGGCGCACGAGGGCGCGATTGACGACATGCCGATGCGTCAATTCGATCTGCTCGGGTTCTCGACCTCGGCCATGCTCAAGCGGCTGGAGCAGGATCGCATCGCGGACATCGAGCGCATCGACATTCTTCAGATCAAGGTGGCCAAGCCCTTTGAACAGTTGCTCGAGCTTGGCGGCAAGACCGTCGCTCGGCAGCTGGCGAGCAAGATGGAGATCACCCGCGATCGGCGTGACAGCCGCAACGTCTATCAGGTCGCCTACGAGGATTACAGCGCCGAAGATCTGAGCCAGTACGCACTGGTACAGGTGAAGCTGGTGATGCGCATGGCGACACAGCCCCACCGCAAGGCGCACAACGTCGCCGTCCAGATCACAGCCCCCAACGGCCTGAACGACAAGAGTAAGACCGAGGACGACCGCAAGCGCGTACTGGAGCAGTTGATTCGCCTCGGCGTCTTGAGCGAATTCTGAGGGAGCGTCGACGATGTCATTGCATCTACGCTTCTTCACCGCCATCGACAGGCTGTCGAGCCTGGATACACCAGTGCTGGCCACAACGTTCGGACGTGACCGTTCTCAGCTCCTGCAGCGGGGCTGGATCACCGACGAGGGTCATCTCACACATGTCATGGCCCCGTTCCTCGACTCTGAATGCGAGGTCGAGATCGAGGCCGATCCCGATGCGGGCTGCTACCGCTATCGCAGTCCGCTGGATGGGCGCACTGTGGTGCAGCCCTTGAACGAGATCGCACTGTGCGGTATCCAGATCGAACGATGGCTGACCGATCTGGCACGCATGGTAGGCATCGAAGATCGGCGACGTGCCAGCCGCCCATGCCTCACGCCACAGCATCTCTGGCATCTCGGCGACCTGCGCGTCGCCGGGACGCATGATTTTGCCCCGGTGTTTGTTGGGCGCGCGTGGGCACGTGCGCAAGCCGTCAATACATCTTCTGTTCTGGCTGATCCTGCATGGTCACGCGGCGGTGTGATTTTGCAGGCCCGCCAAGTTCAGGCAGATCTGCCCCGTGATCATGTGATCCGGGCGCTCGATGAGTTCGTTCGCCTGGACGATGGGCAGGATGTTTTCGATGCAAGCGCATTCGACCGCGTGCTGCGCGGCTACGTCACGCCTAGCGGTGAGTCCGAGCCATTGCAGTACCTGCAGGGCACCCGCGTGAAATTGCCTCACTTTGCTTCATCACGATTGGTGAGTGATACGCGCGCAGCAATTCTGAAAGTGATGTGGGGCGTGGAAGGCAAGACACCTCCGGCCATGAAGTGGGCAGACGTCAAGACGCAAGTTCACTCTGCTGCCCGGTCATTTGATGAGGCCTTTGGTGACAAGGAAACAAGAGAGGACTTCCTCGTTCTCGTGAAGTCTGGCGGCTACTACCAAGTGCGCCGCCAGTAGAAGTCGTAGTTTTTTCCGGAGCCCGATCCGGATTCAGTCCGTAGTTCCATGCGGAGACTTCGATGTGCCCATTTCATCTAGGAGGCACATCGAAATGCAAACCCAAGTTCCAGCAACCCAAACAGGTCGGGATTCCTTCCGACCCAACCCCGGCAGTGCCGTGTGCATCGCCCTCGACGAAAACGAGCTCGCCATCCGCTGGGGGCTCTCCGTCAAGACCCTGCGCCGCTGGCGTCAGGAACAGCTCGGACCGATCTACTGCAAGCTCGGCCGCCGGGTCACCTACCTCCTGCACGAAATCGAAGCCTTTGAGCGGCGCGTCTCGCGTTACTCCAGCTTCACTCGTGCGTATCAGTGAGGAGGACGGCCATGAGCGATCTAACCATCTTCCCCGCCGACATCGCCGAGATGTCCGTCAGCCAACTGGCTGCACTGCCGCCCGAGCAGAAGCGCGAGATCGACAAGAACCTCGACGCGGCTATCGACTGGCTCAAGAAGGCCCGCACCAAGTTCGACGCGGCGCTGGATCAGTGCTACGGCGAGCAGGCCCGCGCCGCGCTGCGTGAATCCGGCCGCGATTTCGGCACCGCCCACATCAGCGATGGCCCGCTGCGGCTCAAGTTCGAGTTGCCCAAGAAGGTCAGCTGGAACCAGCAGCAATTGACCGAAATCGCCGAACGCATCGTGGCATCAGGCGAGAAGGTCGAGGGCTACCTCGACATCAAGTTGTCCGTCTCCGAATCCCGCTTCACGAACTGGCCGCCTGCCTTGCAGCAGCAGTTCGCCGCCGCTCGCACCGTGGATTCCGGCAAGCCGTCTTTCACTCTTTCCCTTGATTCGGAGTAATGGCCATGAGTGCAATCATTCCCTTCCAGTTTGAAGCGCACGCTGTGCGCGTTCAGGTCGACGACGCGGGCCAGCCGTGGTTCAACGCCGCCGACGTCTGCGCGGCTTTGGAACTCTCGAATCCGCGCGATGCTCTCGCCAAACACGTCGATTCGGATGATGTCGCAAAACGCGACATCATCGACAACCTTGGACGCACCCAGCGCGCCAACCACGTCAACGAGTCGGGTCTCTACGCCCTGATCCTCGGCAGCACCAAGGATGCCGCTAAGCGCTTCAAACGTTGGGTGACCAGCGAGGTGCTGCCCGCGATCCGCAAGACCGGCAGCTATGCCGTTCCCGCTGCGCTGGGGGCCTTGCCTGCACCGACCCATGACCGTGTATCCGCGATTCTGCTGATCGGCGAGGCTGTGGCGAAGGTGCCGGGCGTCAAGCCGGGCATCGCAGCGGCGGCAACGCTCACCTGCATTCAGGAGAACACGGGCATCACCACCGAGGTGCTGCGCCGCGCGCTGCCGTCGGCCAACGAACCGATCTGCGCGCTCAACGCCACCCAGCTCGGCAAGCTGCTCAACCGCTCGGCCAAAGCTACGAACCAGATGCTGGCAGCGGCTAGCCTGCAGTTCCGGAACGACCGTGACGAATGGGAACTGACCGAGGCTGGTGAAGCATGGGCCGAGGCCATGCCGTACTCGCGCAACGGCCACAGCGGCTACCAGATCCTCTGGAATCCCGCCGTCGCCGATGAACTGAAGGAGGCCGCGTGATGAGCCTTCCCATCATCTCCGCGCAGCAGCGCATGGCCGAACGCAAGGGCGTGAAGCTCTTGATGCTGGGCAAATCCGGCATCGGCAAGACCACCCGGCTCAAGGATCTCGACCCGGCCACCACGCTGTTCCTCGACATTGAGGCGGGCGATCTCGCCGTGGCCGACTGGCCCGGCGACACCATCCGTCCGGCATCCTGGCCAGAGAGCCGCGACTTCTTCGTGTTTCTCGCGGGCCCGGACAAGTCGCTGCCACCGGAGTCGGCGTTTTCGCAGGCGCACTTCGATCACGTCGTCGAGAAGTTCGGTGACCCGGCGCAACTGGGCCGCTACCAGACCTTCTTCCTCGACTCGATCACGCAGCTGTCGCGCCAGTGCTTCGCGTGGTGCAAGACGCAACCCGGCGCGGTCAGCGACCGTACCGGCAAGCCGGACATGCGCGGCGCCTACGGCCTGCTCGGGCAGGAAATGATCAGCGCTTTGACCCATCTGCAGCACGCACGCGGCAAGAACGTGGTGTTCGTGGCCATCCTCGACGAGCGGCTCGATGACTACAACCGCAAGGTGTTCGTGCCGCAGATCGAAGGCAGCAAGACCGCACTGGAGCTGCCCGGCATCGTCGACGAGGTTGTGACGCTGGCCGAGATCAAGGCCCAGGAAGCAGACGGCAGTGGCAGCACATACCGCGCCTTCGTCACGCACACCGTCAATCCCTACGGCTTCCCCGCCAAAGACCGCAGCGGTCGCCTCGATCCGCTCGAGCCGCCCAACTTGCGCGCACTGATCGCCAAGTGCGCGGGTGAGTCCGCCACGCCCGTTCGCACTGCCACCACCCAATCCCACGAATCTCAGGAGTAATCGCCATGACCCAGCAATCCACCACCAGCAACAACTGGAACGACTTCAACGACGCCGAATCACAGCAATCCGGCTTTGACCTGATCCCCAAGGGCACCGTTGTCCCTGTGCGCATGACCCTCAAGCCCGGTGGTTATGACGATCCCAGCCAAGGCTGGGGCGGCGGTTACGCCACCGAGTCCTTCGACACCGGTTCGATCTATCTGGCCGCCGAGTTCGTGGTCACCGCTGGCGACCACGCCAAACGCAAGATGTGGTCGAACATCGGCCTGCATTCGCAGAAGGGGCCGACCTGGGGTCAGATGGGGCGCAGCTTCATTCGCGCCGCGCTCAACAGCGCCCGCAACGTCCACCCGCAGGACAACAGTCCCCAGGCCGCCGCCGCGCGCCGCATTCAGGGCTTCCACGAACTGGATGGCCTGGAGTTCCTCGCCCGCGTCGACATCGAGAAGGATGGGAAGGGCCAGGACCGCAACGTGGTCAAGGTCGCGGTCGAACCCGATCACCCCGACTACGCCAAGTTGATGGGCGTGCCGCCCAAGTCCACGGGTGGGGGCACTTCCGGTGCTCCGGCACAGCCAGCGGCACCCGCGTATCAGGCAGCGCCTGTCCAACGCGCACCCGTGACGGGCAAACCGTCGTGGGCGCAGTGAGGGAGGCCGATGAAATGCTGGGTCTGCAAACGACAAGCACGCGGCTACGGCCACACGGACGGTCGATTCAAGACCGGCGATGCGCGCCGCTACGTGCTCGACTGGGTGTTCTGTTCCCGTCGCTGCCAGGACGCGTTCCACGCGCTGTACGGCAACTGGCAACAGGCCAAGGATGGCTACATCGGCAAGACGGAGGTCGCCATGATCGATCCGTCTGAAGTCGAACTGGCCGCCATGCGCCAATGCCTCAAGTCCTTCGGCGAGGCGGCGGGCGAGATCGGTTTTACCAAGCCTCTGGGCGACTACTCCGAGGCCGAAGCGCTGCGGGTGATCGATGCCATCGTCACTTGCTGGTCGGAGGCGATGGTCGCGCACCACGAGGTCACCAAGTTCCCGCCCGTGCGGGGCTTGCCGCCCACGCCCGATCCGCTGGCACCCGATGCCGCCAATCCGTTCGCGGATCTGGAGGATGACCTGCCTTGGGATGAACCGAAGGGGAAGAAGCCATGATGGACTTCAATTCCTCATCAAGCATCGCGGGCCAGGTCACCGCCCTGGTCGACGCCGGGTTGCAACAGGCCCGAGCCCGTCAATCCGAGCGCCAGTACCTCGGGGCCTCGCGCCTCGGGGTGGCCTGCGAGCGCGCCCTGCAATTCGAGTACGCCAAGGCTCCCATCGACCACGGGCGGGACACCCCGGGCCGGATGCTGCGCATCTTCGAGCGTGGCCATGTCATGGAGGACTGCATGGTCGCGTGGCTGCGGGAGGCAGGCTTTGACTTGCGCACCCGCAAGCCTGACGGCGAGCAGTTCGGTTTCTCGGTGGCAGACGGTCGCCTGCAGGGCCACATTGACGGCGTCATCGTGGGTGGCCCTGAGGGCTTTGCCTATCCCGGACTGTGGGAATGCAAATGCCTGGGCAACAAGTCCTGGAGCGATCTGGAGAGAAAGGGCTTGGCGATCTCCAAGCCCATCTACGCCGCGCAAGTGGCGATCTACCAAGCCTATCTCGAACTGCACGAGCACCCGGCGATCTTCACGGCGCTCAACGCCGACACGATGGAGATCTACACCGAGCTCGTGCCCTTTGATGCAGCCCTTGCCCAGCGCATGTCGGATCGTGCGGTGAAGGTCATCTCAGCCACGGAGGCAGGCGAACTGCTGCCACGTGGCTTCCATGACCCGACCCACTTCGAATGTCGGATGTGTGCATGGCAAGACCGCTGCTGGAGGACACAAGCATGACCGACAACACCCTTTCATCTACCGGCATCGAACCGATGATCGACGCCAAGCAGGCGGCTGCCGCGCTGCGCCTGCCGTATTACTGGTTCGCCGATCACGCGATGCGCAGCAAATACCGGATTCCCCACTACCTGATGGGTGGGCTGGTGCGCTATCGCCTGTCAGAGCTTTCTACGTGGGCGGCACGCAATGCGGCAGCGCAAAGCCGCTTCGCGGGAGATACGGATACCGCCGTCGAGGAGGCCGAATGATCGACTTCAACGACACCGCCGTCCCCACCGGAAACCAACCACGCATCGTCAGCGATGCCGAGCGGGAGGAACTGCGCGCAGAACTGCTCGCCCGGCTGGAATCGGTGCTGTTCACTCTGTTCTCGGCAGGCAAGAAGCGCCGGGGCAAGTTCCTCATCGGTGATGTGCTGGGTAGCCCTGGCGACAGCCTTGAGGTGGTGCTTGAGGGCGAAAAGGCAGGCCTATGGACGGATCGTGCCGACAACTCCGGCGGCGATGTGTACGCGCTGATCGGCAATCACTTCGGCATCGATGTGACCCGCGACTTTCCCCGCGTGCTTGATGCCGCTGCCGATCTGCTCGGACGCTCGCGCTCCGCACCAGTACGCAAGGCCAGCAAGAAGGACGTGCCGGTCGACGAACTCGGCCCCGCCACCGCCAAGTGGGACTACCTCGACGCCCAAGGCCATCTCATCGCCGTTGTCTACCGCTACGACCCGCCCGGGCAGAGGAAGCAGTTCCGGCCCTGGGATGCCAAGCGGCGCAAGATGGCACCGCCCGACCCGCGTCCGCTCTACAACCAGCCAGGGATGACCAGTGCCGCGCAGGTGGTACTGGTCGAAGGCGAGAAGTGCGCGCAGGCCCTGATCGACGCGGGCATCGTGGCCACCACGGCGATGCACGGCGCGAACGCTCCGGTAGAAAAGACCGACTGGTCGCCGTTGGCCGGCAAGGCCGTGCTGATCTGGCCCGACCGTGACAAGCCGGGCTGGGAGTACGCCACGCAGGCGGCACAGGCCATCCTGTCGGCGGGAGCCAAATCCTGCCACATCCTGTACCCGCCCGAGGAAGCCGCCGAGGGCTGGGACGTGGCCGACGCCATCGCCGAGGGCTTCGATGTCGCCACCTTCCTCACCCACGGCCCACGTTTGCAGATGCACGACGTCGCCGATGACGTTGATCCGGTGGTCAGCAGCGACGAATCCGTCTGGGGCACGGAGGACGCGCTGGCGCTGTCCTTCACGCGCCGCTACCACCGCGACTGGCGCTACGTGGCTGGCTGGGGAAAGTGGCTGGTGTGGGACGGGCAACGCTGGCGCACCGAGGACACGTTGGCGGCCACGGACTTGATCCGCAGCGTCTGCCGCCAGACGGCTGTACGCGCCGACAACCCCAAGGTCGCTGCCAAATTGGCCAGCGCAGGAACGGTCGGCGGTGTGGAACGCCTGGCGCGTGCTGACCGCAGGCACGCGGCCACCACCGACGAATGGGATGCAGATCCGTGGCTGCTCAACACGCCAGGCGGCGTGGTCGATCTCAAGACAGGCCGGATGCGCCCGCACGAGCGCGCCGATCGGATGACCAAGATCACCACAGCCACGCCCAGCGGCGACTGCCCGACCTGGAGGCAGTTCATCGACGAGGTCACGGGCGGTGACAAGGAACTGCAGTCCTATCTGCAACGGATGGTCGGCTACGCGCTGACCGGATCGACGCAAGAGCACGCGCTGTTTTTCCTGTACGGCACAGGTGCGAACGGCAAGTCGGTGTTCGTCAACACGCTGGCCACCATCCTGGGTGATTACGCGACCAATGCGCCGATGGACACCTTCATGGAAACGCGCACCGACCGGCACCCGACCGATATGGCGGGACTGCGCGGCGCGCGCTTCGTGGCGGCCATCGAAACTGAACAGGGAAAGCGCTGGGCCGAGTCGAAGCTCAAGAACCTCACCGGTGGCGACAAGATCTCGGCGCGCTTCATGCGCCAGGACTTCTTCGAGTTCTTCCCGCAGTTCAAGTTGTTCGTGGCGGGCAACCACAAGCCCGCCATTCGCAATATCGACGAGGCGATGAAACGCAGGCTGCACCTGATCCCTTTCACGATCACCGTGCCGCCCGAGCGCCGCGACAAGAACCTGCAACAGAAGCTCCTGGCCGAACGTGACGGCATCCTCGCGTGGGCCGTGCAGGGCTGTCTCGACTGGCAGCGCCACGGACGACTCTCTCCACCGCAGCGCGTGGTGGACGCGACGGAGGAGTATTTCGAAGCCGAGGACGCCCTGGGCCGCTGGCTCGATGAGCGCTGCGTGCGCGAGCCCAACGCCAAGTCGCTGACCGCCGAGCTGTTCAACGACTGGAAGCTGTGGGCTGAAGCCTCTGGCGAGTTTGTCGGCGCACAACGCCGCTTCTCCGATCTGCTCATCACGCGCGGGTTGGACAAATGGCGCAACGGGATGGGCGTGCGCGGGTTCCAGGGCATTGGCCTCAAGCACCCGCCGACCCCTGCCTACACCCCCTACGCGGACGACTGACCCCCATGAAAACCACGCGGTCTGACGCAGCTGACGCAGTTTGTCGTAACTCCTACGCGTGCGCGTGTGCGCGCGCCTCATGGAGAGTTTCGTCACGAAGTGTCAGCTGCGTCAGATCAGCACCGGATAAGGACTGACACCATGACCACGACCATCCTCGCCCTCGATCTGGGCACCATCACCGGCTGGGCACTGCGCGGCAGTGACGGCCACATCACGAGCGGCTCCGAGAGCTTCCGACCGCAGCGCTTCGAAGGCGGCGGAATGCGCTTCCTGCGCTTCAAACGCTGGCTCACCGAACTGAAGGCCATCACCAGTGACATCGACTGCCTGCACTTCGAGGAGGTACGTCGCCACGTCTCGACCGATGCTGCCCACGCATACGGCGGTTTCCTTGCCACGCTCACGGCGTGGTGCGAGCACCACCAGATCCCGTACCAAGGCGTGCCTGTCGGCACGATCAAGAAGCACGCCACGGGCAAGGGCAACGCTGGCAAGGACGATGTGATCGCTTCCGTCACCGCACGCGGGCACGCGCCGGTCGACGACAACGAGGCCGATGCCCTGGCGCTGCTGCACTGGGCGATCCAGCATCACGACGACGGCCAGGAGGTGTGACGTGAAAGTTCCCACACCGCAGTACCGCTGCCCCCTCGGGCGGCTGCAACCTCAAGCCACGGATCTGGATGCGATCAAGGAACGTGGCTGGCATGACCAGCGCATCCTGGTCGTCTCCGCTGACGACGACCGTCTCGACTGGATGGAGCGTGAACTGGTGCGCCAGATCGGCGAGCGCCTCTACGGTGCGGGAGGACGACGCCATGGCTGACCGTCGCAACGCGTGGACAATCGAGGACGTAGCCGTCCGCTTCGAAGAGGCGGCCAGCACTGCACGCCGTTTGCCACCCGTTCGGGTGCAGGGCTACTTCAACTGCTGGCCTGCGATCAAACGCATGTCCTGGGAAAACCTCGGCGCGGAACCGACGGTCTACCGCTTTCCTCCCGACCCTGCTGCCATCGAACGGATGCTGGAAGTCATGCGCTGGGTCCAATGGCTGGAGGAGGAACACAGGCACTTGGTCTGGATGCGGGCCAAGCGCTACGGGTGGCGGGACATCACGATCCGCTTCGCCTGCGACCGCACGACGGCATGGCGGCACTGGCAGCGGGCATTGCAGACGGTCGCCGACCACCTCAATGCAGCACACGTCGATGTCACGGTGCGCACACAGTCAATACGCTCCGCGCAGCGAGACTTGACGAGGGATGTTCCAAAAACGTGAGCAATTTAGGGTAATGCTTGCCGTGTTTGTCCTCGCCTTGCCGTGCTTGTCCGTTTCGAGGCCCTGCAACCCTGCAACAAAACGGGCCGGTCGGGGGTAGTATTTCAGCTATCTTCTGGACAGAGGTGACGGCAGAGGGAGCAACCCATAAATCAACGGGTCCTTCCTGGCCAAAAACCAATGCGGGGGGCGCGAGCGCGGCGCTTTTTTAGCGTCAGGGTGCGAACCAAGGTTCGCACGGTTCGCAGTTCGCACCCCGTCAGTTCGCACCAACCCCAAAAACCCGCCCACGGTTGTCGTCGGCGGGTTTTCTATTTTCAGGACACCATCTTTGAATACGCTCAACGTCGAGTACCGCAAGGTCGAGGCGCTGATTCCCTACGCCCGCAACCCGCGCACACATTCCGAGGCGCAAGTCACCAAGATCGCCGCCAGCATCGTCGAATATGGCTGGACGAACCCGGTCCTGGTTGATGGCGACAACGGCATCATCGCGGGCCATGGTCGTTTGGCTGCTGCACGCAAGCTGGGGCTGGATCAGGTGCCAGTGATCGAACTGGCCCATCTCACCACCGCGCAAAAGCGCGCCTTGGTCATCGCCGACAACCGGCTGGCGCTTGACGCTGGCTGGGATGAGGAGATGTTGGCGCTCGAACTGGCGGAGCTTTCCGAAGCGGGTTTCGAACTGGCGCTGACCGGCTTCGAGAACATCGAGATCGATGTGCTGCTGGCAGATGCCCAGTCGACTGAAGGTGAACCGGCGGCGCAGGATGGTGTAGATGCCGATGAACCCGATACGACCGATGACGTACCTGACACGCCAGTGGTGGCGGTGTCGCGCGAGGGAGATGTCTGGGCCATCGGCTCGCACCGGTTGATCTGTGGCGACGCCACCGACCCAGCCGTGGTCGCCACGCTGATGCAGGGTGACACCGCGCAGCTTTGCTTCACCTCGCCGCCGTATGGCAACCAGCGCGACTACACCTCCGGCGGCATTGCCGATTGGGATGTCCTGATGCGCGGTGTGTTCGCACATCTGCCGATGGCGGGCGACGGACAGGTGCTGGTCAATCTTGGGCTGATCCACCGCGACAACGAAGTCATCCCCTATTGGGACGGCTGGCTGTCCTGGATGCGTCAGCTAGGGTGGCGGCGCTTCGCGTGGTACGTCTGGGATCAGGGGCCAGGCATGCCCGGCGACTGGCAGGGCCGATTGGCTCCCAGCTTCGAGTTTGTTTTCCACTTCAATCGCAGCACCCGCAAACCCAACAAGATCGTGCCTTGCAAGCACGCAGGCCAGGAATCGCACCTGCGCGCTGACGGGTCGTCCACGGCGATGCGCGGTAAGGATGGCGAGGTCGGCGGCTGGACGCACAAGGGTCAACCGACGCAGGACACCCGAATCCCCGACTCAGTGATTCGCGTGATGCGCCACAAGGGCAAGATCGGTCAGGACATTGATCACCCCGCCGTCTTCCCGGTGGCGTTGCCGGAGTTCGCCATCGAGTCCTACACAGACGCCGGAGACATCGTGTTCGAGCCGTTCGGCGGCAGTGGCACGACGATGCTGGCCGCGCAGCGCACTGGCCGCATTTGTCGCAGCGTCGAGATTGCGCCGGAGTACGTGGACGTGGCCATTAAGCGTTTTCAGCAAAACCACCCCGGCGTGCCGGTCACTCTCATCGCCACTGGCCAATCTTTCGACGAGATCGCCACTGAACGCGAAATGGAGGTGGCGGCATGAACTGGCTGGCCGACAAGATCGAGCAGTGGCCGACAGCCAAACTGCTGCCCTATGCCCGCAATGCGCGGACGCACTCGGATGATCAGGTGGCGCAGATCGCCGCATCGATTGCCGAGTTTGGCTTCACCAATCCGATCCTTGCAGGCAGTGACGGCATCATCGTCGCTGGGCATGGCCGCTTGGCCGCTGCGCAGAAACTCGGGCTGGAAATCGTGCCCGTGGTCGTACTGGATCACCTGAGCCCGACCCAGCGACGCGCCTTGGTCATCGCAGACAACCGCATCGCGGAGAACGCTGGCTGGGATGACGCGATGTTGCGGATCGAACTTGAGGCTTTGCAGCTGGAAGGTTTCGATCTGGACATCACCGGCTTCGACGCCGACGCGCTGGCCGAACTGATCGCGGGCGACGAGCCGCACAACGAGGGCCAGACCGATGAGGACGCGGTACCGGAGGTTGGCGAAATTCCAATATCGCGCCCGGGCGATGTCTGGATCATGGGCCAGCACCGACTGCTGTGCGGCGACTCGACCGTGGCAGAGAGCTATGCCCGGCTGATGCAAGGCGACATGGCAGACATGGTCTTCACCGACCCGCCGTACAACGTGAACTACGCCAACAGCGCCAAAGACAAGATGCGCGGCAAGGATCGCGCGATCCTGAACGACAACCTGGGCGACGGGTTCTACGACTTCCTGCTGGCGGCATTGACGCCCACCGTGGCGCATTGCCGGGGCGGTATCTACGTGGCGATGTCTTCCAGCGAACTGGATGTGCTGCAGGCCGCCTTCCGCGCAGCCGGTGGCAAGTGGTCGACCTTCATCATCTGGGCCAAGAACACCTTCACGCTGGGCCGCGCCGACTACCAGCGCCAGTACGAGCCGATCCTGTACGGTTGGCCCGAGGGCGCGCAACGCCACTGGTGTGGCGACCGCGATCAGGGCGATGTGTGGGCTATCAAGAAGCCGCAGAAGAACGATCTGCATCCGACGATGAAGCCGGTGGAGCTGGTCGAGCGAGCCATCCGCAATTCGAGCCGCCCGGGTAACGTGGTGCTCGATCCGTTCGGTGGTTCTGGCACAACGTTGATTGCGGCCGAAAAGTCGGGGCGCGTCGCGCGGCTGATCGAACTCGATCCAAAGTACGTGGATGTGATCGTGCGCCGGTGGGAGGACTTCACCGGCCAGACGGCTGTCCGCGAGGCAGCAGACCAGGAATTGTGCGCCAGTTGAATGGCTGGCCGGGCTGCTTGGCCTCTTCTTCCTCGGCGATGCGCCGTAGGATTTGCAGGGTGGTGAGATCGCGCGGCAGTGCCATGCACATGACGCGCACAGCCTGCTCGATGGAGATGTCTGGACGCCGGTTGGCAATCAGCCAACGCAGTGCCTGCTCCCGTTCGGTGGCGAGCGCTTTCATCAGGCAGCCATCTCTTCGCAGATTTCGCAGTGGATCACAAAGCCTGTCAGGTAAGGCAGGCCGCGCGGGATGCCGTACTGCTTGCTGGTCTGGCGGCCAATCGTCCACCCCATCCAACGTTGGGTGGCGGCGTTGATCGCATCCTGCAAGGCTTGGCCTTGGTACAAACCGTTCTGGACATCGTCGGCAAAGTGGCGTCCGTGGCGGCTGTCGAGGAAGGTCCGCACCGATTCGAGGGGCTGGTGCGTGGCGTCCGAAATGGCGTTCATGGCCAGGGGCCATGCGGCGCTGGCGTGTTCGATCATCGTGCCCCAAAAACCCCAGGCTTCGTTTTGGGTGGCGGGTATCTGGTTGGTGGTCATGGTGTCTTCTCCGGGTTGATCGTTGCGACACCTGTAGTAACGCGCTGTTCGATTGAGAAGCCAAGCTGTTCCTGGCTTCTTTCTCGATCAATTTCGCTTACCCGAGACGGGCTACGTAGCGGGCGTAATCACCGCCCTCGGGATTGACGTAGAGGTAAGGGCGTCCGGGAGCAGTGACCTCGACGCAGAGGTAGCCGTCGCCAGTGCCGCCACCCTTGCCACGCAGCCAGTCGCGTGACACCAGCAGGCTGCGCCCAAAGGCGTCGAATTCGGCAGGGGTGAGCTCCTTGGTCTCGGTGACGTAGACCTTGTGCTGTTCGCGACCGCCCAGTTCGCCGAGGTCGGCAGGTTTGCGTGCAAACGGCAGGCGGATACTCAACTCTTCGACCTGGAGGCTTTGGCCTGCGAACTGCAGGGTGTGTGGGGTGCGTTCGATGGTGATGGTCATGGTGCTCATGGCGGTTTTCCTGGTATGGCGTCGTCAATCACGACATCTGTATGAACGCGCTGGTGGGGACAGAAGCCAAGCTATTCATGGCTCCTCTCGCCATCTTTCTGGCTTTGCCGAAACTCGCTGTGCTAGTTCTCAGGCGATGCGGTAGATCCGCTCGCCACCCTGCGGCTTGTCCGAGACGATGTTCAGGCCGAGCTTTTTCTTGAAGGCTCCGGCGAAGGTGCCGCGCACCGTGTGCGCCTGCCAACCGGTGGCGGTGCAGATCTGGCCGATGGTTGCGCCCTCGGGGCGTTGCAGCATCCGGATCACTTCGGCCTGCTTGCTGTTCTCGCGGGTGCGCGGCTTGACCCACGTTGCTTCTGCGGCGGTTACGGCGGCTTCCAGTTCGGGATCGCTCGCGGCCGCAGGCGCGCCTTCAGCGTTGGCGATGATCCGGTCGAGATTGGCTTCGAACTGACCGACGCCCTTCCTGTTCACGTCGGGACGCGGAATGCCCAGGGCGTCGTAGCCTTCCGCAGCGACAAACCAGCCGGTGCCGTCGGTTGTGATTAGTGCGCGGTTGAAAAGTCCGTCGAGCACCTTCTTGCGTGCGCCGCCTTTGATGTTGTCGGGGAACCAGTCGATCTTGCCGCTGGTGTGTTCAACCGCGTGGGCCAGGATCGCGTGCTGGGCAGGGGTCAGTTGAGTGGTGGTCATGTTTTGCTCCTTCGATGTGGTGGACGGTGATGTGATGAACGCGCTGTTCTCAAGTGAAGCCAAGCGCTTTTTGCTTGGCTTCTTCGCTTCGCAATCAGGTGTTGGTCTTGTCTGACGGGTTGGCATTGCGCCCTTGCTCGAGACCCGCGTTGAAGGCGGCTTCAAGCGCATCGCGTAGGCACCAGACCGCCACATCGTGGAAATCGAGGCTGTCCGAGCGGCGGGTTTCCAGGGTTTCGATGCCCAGCTTGTTTTGCGCGATCTGGGTCAGGAGTTGTTCGAGCTTGCTCACGTCCGTGTCCTTTCATGGTGTTGATGACGAACGTATGAACGCGCTGTTCCAGATGGAAGCCAAGCTCAATTCGCATGAATGACGAACAAATGATTGAAGGTGCCCCGAAGGGGAAATATGGGTATTTCGATTCGTGCCTACGCACGCCACCGAGGGGTGTCTGATGCAGCGGTGCGCAAGGCCATCGCTGCTGGGCGGATCACGCCGGAGGCAGACGGAACGATTGATGCCGAGCGCGTCGACCGCGAGTGGGCGCGCAATTCCGATGCACCGCGCAGTGGCACGGCCACCCGCGCGGTCAAGGTCGCCGTCCCGGAGTCCAGCGGACCTACAGCAGATGGACAAGCAGCCTCATTGGCAACATCCGCAGCAGGTGGCACGTCCTTGTTGCAAGCGCGGACGGTCAACGAAGTGGTCAAGGCGCAAACCAACAAGGTGCGCCTGGCCCGCCTCAAGGGCGAGCTGGTAGATCGGCCGCAGGCCATCGCCCATGTTTTCAAGCTGGCGCGCTCCGAACGCGATGCCTGGCTCAACTGGCCCGCACGCATCTCGGCACAAATGGCAGCGAAGCTCGGCGTCGATCCCCACACGATGCACGTCGCCTTGGAGGCGGCGGTGCGTGAGCACCTGCAGGAACTGGGCGAGATGCGCCCGAGGGTGGATTGATGGACATGGACTACGAAGGCGCTGCCGAGATTGAACGCGCGTGGCGCGAAGGACTGACTCCCGACCCGCTGCTCACCGTGTCCGAATGGTCAGATCGCCACCGGATGCTCTCCAGCAAAGCCTCTGCCGAACCGGGTCGCTGGCGCACCAGCCGCACGCCTTACCTGAAAGCAATCATGGATTGCCTGTCGCCGACCTCGTCGGTCGAGCGTGTGGTGTTCATGAAAGCGGCGCAGCTTGGCGCGACGGAGATGGGATCGAACTGGATCGGCTATGTGATCCATCACGCACCCGGGCCAATGATGGCGGTGTGGCCGACAGTGGAGATGGCCAAGCGCAACTCCAAGCAGCGGATCGATCCGCTGATCGAGGAGTCGTCCGCACTGGCTGAACTGATTGCACCGGCGCGCAGCCGGGATTCCGGCAACACCATCCTGGCCAAGGAGTTCCGGGGTGGCGTGCTGGTGATGACCGGGGCCAACAGCGCGGTCGGCCTGCGCTCGATGCCGGTGCGGTATCTGTTCCTCGACGAGGTCGACGGCTATCCGTTGGACGTCGAGGGTGAAGGGGATGCGATCTCGCTGGCCGAGGCGCGTACACGCACCTTCGCGCGGCGCAAGATCTTCATCGTCTCGACGCCGACGATCTCAGGGGCATCGGCTATCGAGCGCGAGTACGAGGCCAGTGACCAACGTCGCTACTTCGTGCCGTGTCCGCATTGCTCCCACCGTCAGTGGCTGCGTTTCGAGCAGCTGCGTTGGGACAAAGGGCAACCGGAGACCGCTGCCTACATCTGCGAGTCATGTGACACCGCGATTGCCGAGCACCACAAGACATGGATGCTGGAGCACGGCGAGTGGCGCGCGATGATCACCGATGGCACGGGCAAGACGGCAGGCTTCCACCTGTCGTCGCTATACAGCCCGGTGGGCTGGCGTTCGTGGCGTGAGATCGCCGCTGCGTGGGAAGCCGCCGTCAGTAAAGAGTCGGGATCGGCCGCTGCCATCAAGACCTTCAAGAACACCGAGCTGGGTGAAACCTGGGTCGAGGAAGGCGAAGCCCCGGACTGGCAACGACTGGTCGAGCGCCGAGAGGACTACCGCGTCGGCACGGTGCCGCAAGGCGGTCTGCTCTTGGTCGGCGCTGCCGACGTGCAGAAAGATCGCATCGAGGCGTCGGTCTGGGCCTTTGGGCGCGGCAAGGAGTCCTGGCTGGTTGAGCACCGCGTGCTGATGGGTGACACCGCCCGCGACACGGTGTGGAAGCGCCTTGCTGAAATGCTGGCCGAAACCTGGACACACGCCTCCGGCGCGGCGATACCGCTGGCCCGCTTTGCACTGGATACCGGCTTTGCAACGCAGGAGGCCTACGCCTTTGTGCGGGCCTGCCGCGATTCGCGTGTGATGGCGGTCAAGGGTGTGCCTCGCGGTGCAGCCTTGATCGGCACGCCGACCGCCATCGATGTCTCGCAGGGCGGCAAGAAGCTGCGCCGGGGCATCAAGGTGTACAGGGTGGCGGTCAGCATTGCCAAGCTCGAGTTCTACAACAACCTGCGCAAGAGCGCAGATGTTGGCGAGGACGGATTGACCACGATGTTCCCGGCCGGGTTCGTCCATCTGCCCAAGATCGACGCCGAGTTCATCCAGCAACTCTGCGCGGAGCAACTGATCACCCGCCGCGACCGCAACGGCTTCCCGGTGCGTGAGTGGCAAAAGATGCGTGAGCGCAATGAGGCGCTCGACTGCTACGTCTACGCCCGCGCGGCTGCATCGGCGGCGGGTCTGGATCGCTTCGAGGAACGTCACTGGCGGGAACTGGAGCGACAACTGGGGCTGGCCAGTCCGCCAGCCCTTGAAACACCCACTGAATCGATCAACGAGGCCACCCAACGCGGTGGCCTCGCTGTTTCTGGCAACCGCAACACCGGTCGGCGCGTGATCAAAAGCCGCTGGCTGTCCTGACACCTCAAGGAGAAAACATGAGTCTTGCTACCCGTATCGAAAGCCTGGTCATCCGCGTCGCGCAGGAGTTCAACGACGTCCGCGCCAAGGCAGGCAACCTGGCCAACCTCACCACCACCGACAAGTCGAATCTGGTCGCGGCCATCAACGAACTGAAAGCTGCCGTGGTGTCGTCGGCGGTGATCGACGATGCGCACGTCGCGACCACGACCACGTACTCGTCCAACAAGATCGTCTCGCTGCTCGATTCTCTCAAGACCGAGATCTTGGGTGGTGCCGATGCCGCCTACGACACGCTGGTGGAAATCCAGCAACTGCTGCAGAACGGCACCAGTGGCCTGGATGCCTTGCTGGCCGCCGTCAACAACCGCGTGCGCTTCGATGCGGCGCAATCGCTGACCGTCGCCGAACAACTCCAGGCGCGCAGCAACATCGGTGCCGTCGCGGCCAGTGATGTCGGCAACACCGACACCGAGTTTGTCGCGGTCTTTGTGGGTGCGCTGGTCTGATGAGCCTCGCATCGCGCATCAGTGCGCTGGCCAGTCGTGTCGGACTCGAGGTCAAGACCAAGATCGACGCAACCCACCCCGGCGTGGCCCGGGCGTGGGTGTGTTTCGGCTATGTCGGCACGCAGGTCGTCGTGCGTGCATCGCACAACGTGGCCAGCGTGACCCGGACGGCGGCGGGTCGCTACCGCGTGACCTTCGCCGTTGCCATGCCCGACGCCAACTATTGCTGGACGGCGTTTGCCCGCAGCAGCACCAACAGCGGCACGCAGCGCATTGCCATCGTGCGATCCAGCACCGACCAGAAGACCGCTCAGTACGTCGACATCAGTTGCGCCACCACGTCTGCATCGTTCGACGACTCATCCGAAATCAACCTCACGGTGTACCGCTGATGGCCTACACACAAGCACACCTCGACGCACTGGAAGCGGCGCTGGTCAAGGGCGAAAAGCGCGTGACCTTTGGCGACAAGACCGTCGAGTACCGCAGCGTCGATGAACTCCAGGCGGCCATTGCGGCGGTCAAACGCGACCTCTTCGAGCAGGCCGTGGACACCGGACTGTGGCCCGGCGCACCACGCCAGATCCGGGTCACCACCGGTAAAGGGTTCTGAACATGCAATGGTTTGACCGAATGCGCAGGCGCGTCGGCATGAGTCTGCTTGGCGGCACCCCGTTCTATGACGGTATCGGTGGCGGCCGTCGCGCATTGGCGTGGCAGGTCGGCAACCCAGGCGCAGTCGCAACACTGGCGTTCACCCAGAACGAATTGCGCGCCAAGAGCCGCGATCTGGTACGCCGCAATGCCTGGGCAGCGGCAGGCGTCGAGGCCTTTGTCTCGAACGCCATCGGCACCGGCATCAAGCCGCAGAGCATGCTGGCTGATCAGCCCTTGCGTGAAGCCATTCATAGCCTGTGGTGGGACTGGTGCGAGGAGGCCGATGCCGCCGGACTGACCGATTTCTACGGACTGCAGGCCTTGGCCTGTCGCGCCATGCTCGAAGGCGGGGAATGTCTTGTGCGGCTGCGCTTTCGCCGCCCGGAGGATGGCCTGCCGGTGGGCCTGCAATTGCAGTTGCTCGAACCCGAACACCTGCCAGCCACGCTGAATCAGGAATTGGCTTCGGGAAATGTGATCCGTGCGGGCATCGAATTCGACAAGCTCGGACGGCGGGTGGCTTACCACCTGTATCGCTCACACCCGGGTGATGGCTCACTGGCTCCGATGTCGGGCACCGGTGGCGTGGTGGGCGGTCTCGAGACAGTGCGTGTCCCGGCCAGCGAAATCATTCACCTGTTTCGTCCCTTGCGGCCCGGACAGATCCGGGGCGAACCGTGGCTGGCGCGCGCACTGGTCAAGCTCAACGAACTCGACCAGTATGACGACGCAGAGCTCGTGCGCAAGAAAACCGCCGCGATGTTCGCGGGCTTCATCACGCGCCTGTCACCTGAGGACAACCTGATGGGTGAAGGCTTGCCGGATGCCAGTGGTGCAGCATTGGCCGGGCTGGAACCGGGCACGATGCAGATCCTGGAGCCCGGCGAAGACGTGAAGTTCAGTCAGCCTGCCGACGTTGGCGCGAGCTACGCCGAATTCCTGCGCATGCAGTTCCGGGCGGTGGCAGCGGCGATGGGCATCACCTACGAGATGCTGACCGGCGACCTGACGCAAGTGAACTATTCGTCGATCCGGGCCGGGTTGCTGGAGTTTCGCCGCCGCTGTGAGGCCATCCAGCACGGCGTGATCGTCCACCAGCTGTGCCGCCCGATCTGGCGTGCCTGGATGGAGCAAGCGCTACTTGAAGGCGCGCTGGCGCTGCCGCAGTTCACCGAGAAGAAGCGCGACTACTTCGCGGCCAAATGGATTCCACAGGGTTGGCAGTGGGTCGATCCCAAGAAGGAATTCGACGCGATGCTGACCGCCATTCGCGCCGGGCTGCTGTCTCGCTCGGAAGCCATCTCGGCCTTCGGCTACGACGCCGAGGACATCGACCGCGAGATCGCCGCCGACAACCAGCGTGCCGATGCGCTCGGTCTGGTCTTTGACTCCGACCCGCGCCACGACAAAGCGCCCCAACCATCGGCATTGAGCGCTCCCATGAATGCGGCCGCCATGGTGGCCGTGCCGCAAGATCAACAGGACAACTGACATGCAACTCGTTCATCTGGCGTCCCGCCTCTACGGGACGCCGCTCCTCATTGCGCGTCCCAAACTCGACGTGATCCTCTCCGTGTTGGGTTCCCGCATCGGCTTGCCCGATCTGGACATGGCGATGCCGCTGCCCATGCCGCGCCAGAACGCCACATCAGGTCAGGCGGGCATTGCCGTCATCCCGGTGGTCGGCACGCTGGTCAGACGTTCGATGGGTATCGAAGCCGCCTCTGGCCTGATGTCCTACGGCGAGATCGAAGCCCGACTGGACGCCGCGCTGGCCGACCCACAGGTGGCGGGCATCCTGCTCGATCTGGATTCGCCCGGCGGCGAGGCATCGGGTGTGTTCGAGTTGGCCGAGCGCATCCGCGCTGCCAGCACCATCAAGCCGATCTGGGCGCACGCCAACGATGCCGCGTACTCGGCGGCTTTTGCCATCGCGGCAGCCTGCCAGCGCCTGACGCTGTCGCAGACCGCTGGCGTCGGGTCGGTTGGCGTGATCGCGCTACACGTCGACCAGTCGGTGAAGGACGCCAAGGACGGCCTGAACTACACCGCTGTCTTCGCGGGCAGCCACAAGAACGATTTCTCCCCGCACGAGCCACTCACCCCCCAGGCCACCACCGCGTTGCAGACCGAGGTGGATCGCCTCTACGACATCTTCGTGAATCAGGTCGGACAGATGCGCGGCATCGATCCGGATGCCGTGCGCGCCACCGAGGCGGGGCTGTTCTATGGCGAGCAGGCGGTGGCAGCAGGCCTCGCCGACGCGGTGATGCCGTTTGATGCGGTGATGACCGAGTTCACCGACGCGTTGGCGGCCAAGCAGCGGTTGGCGCAGCCCGGCGTGGCCCGCGCCTCGCCGCGAAGCCTGTCCACTCAATCCATTTCATACCCGCCCCGAAGCAAACCTTTCACCCTGGAGAACACCATGACCAACCCCAAAGACGACCACGAAAACCTTAAGCGTCCGGCCGACACCGACCCACAGGGCGACCAGCCGCAGACCGACAGCGATCCGCAACCGACACCTGCCGCCCAAGCCGCACTGGCGCAGTCGTTCGCCAGCGGGCGCGGCCAAGCTCAGGCCATTGCAGAGATGTGCCTGATCGCGGGCCAATCCCAACGCACAGCGGAATTCCTCGCAGCAGGCTTCTCGGAAGCGCAGGTGCGCCGCGCCTTGCTCGACGCTCGTGCCGACCAACCCGAAATCGCCTCGCGTATCACCGCCGATGCAGGAACCAGCCAGCACCCGGAAAACAGTCCGGTGGTCGCTGCCGTCAAGAAACTCACCGCCAAGGAGTAAGCCATGCCCACTGTCTCTCAACCCAAGAATCTCGGCGACCTGTTGAAGTACGAAGCGCCGAATCTCTACTCGCGTGACCAGGACACCGTCGCGGCCGCCCAGAACCTGTCGCTGGGTACCGTGGTGGGCCGCGAAACGGCTACCGCCAAGCTCAAGGCCCTCGACCCGAGCGCCTCGGACGGCACGGAAACCGCCGTTGGCGTGCTCGGAAATGACGTCGATGCGACGCTGATCGACCGTGAGGACGCGATCCTGATCGCCCGCCACGCCATCGTCGCGCGCGGCGCATTGGTCTGGCCGACAGGCATCAGCACTGCGCACAAAGTGGCGGCCATCAAGCAACTCGCAGAACGTGGAGTCCTGGCCCGCGAGAGTGCCTAAAACCCGCGCCTGACCCACTTCCAACGCTCCGTTTCACTCCCCCCAAAACCCGCCGCTGGCGGGTTTCGTCATTTCTGGAGATCCCAAATGCAGAACCCTTTTGAAAACCCCGGCTTTTCGATGGCCAGCCTGACGGCCGCCCTCAACCTCCTGCCCAACCGTTACGGGCGGCTGGAGCAACTCAACCTGTTCCCGGCCAAGCCAGTGCGCACCCGGCAGATCATCGTCGAGGAGTACGCCGGTCGTCTGAACCTGCTGCCCACCCGCGCGCCCGGTTCGCCCGGCACGGTGGGTGAACGTGGCAAGCGCAACCTGCGCTCCTTCGTGATCCCGCACATCCCGCACGACGACGTGGTTCTGCCCGAGGAAGTGCAAGGACTGCGCGCCTTCGGTTCCGAAACCGAAATGGAAGCCATCGGCGGTGTCATGGCGCGCCATCTGGAGACCATGCGCAACAAGCACGCGATCACCCTGGAGCATCTGCGCATGGGGGCGCTCAAGGGCAAGATCCTCGACGCCGACGGCAGTGAACTCGTCGATCTGTTCGACGAGTTCGACATCACTGCGCAATCGGTGTCCTTCGAGTTTTCGACGGCGGCCGACAACGGGCAAATCAAGACTGCCTGCCTGGAGTTGCTGGGCCTCATGGAAGATGGGCTCACCGGCGAGTTCTCGACCGGCGTGCATGTGCTGTGCTCGACCGAGTTTTTCCGGGCGCTGACCACCCACAAGGAGGTCAAGACCGCCTACCAGAACTGGCAGCAGGGCGCGGTGCTGATCAACGACATGCGCTCGGGCTTCAGCTACAGCGGCATCACCTTCGAGGAATACCGTGGCCAGGCGTCCTTTGTGCAAGCCGACGGCACGCTGGGATCGCGCCGCTTCATTGCCGCAGGGGAAGCCCATGCCTTCCCGGTCGGCACGGTGGATACCTTCGCGACCTACTTCGCGCCAGCGGATTTCAACGAGACCGTGAACACCATCGGCCAGCCGCTGTATGCCAAGCAGGAGCCGCGCAAATTCGACCGGGGCACTGATTTGCACACGCAATCGAACCCGTTGCCGATGTGCCATCGCCCTGGCGTGCTGATCAAGCTCGTTGCTGCCTGATGGATGTCGCGACGTTGTACGAGGCGGCCCGCAGTGCAGGACTGCTGACCCCCGTCACGGTGGCGGGCAGCACCGTGCACTGCGCCTTCCGTGCCCCCGACGAAACCGTGCTGGATGGTTTTGCGCTGTCGCGGGACTACCAGATCGACTACCCGGCGTCCTGGCTGACGCTGGCTGCCGGGGACACGGTCGAGGTGGCAGGCAATACCTATCAGGTGCGCGATGTTCGCGCCATCGGCGACGGCTCCGAGCGTCGCGCCTCGCTCTCCCAACTCTGAGGAACACCCCATGAACTCCGTCCGCGAGCGCGTCTTGCGGGAGATCGTCACGCGCCTGGCATCTGCGATTGCTCCGACACCGGTGCTGCGCATGCCTGCCGTGCCGGTCACCCGCGAGGCCAGTCCAGCGCTGCTGCTCTTCGTTGATGGCGACAGCATCACCGCCCACGCCAACCACCTGGTCGACCGGCTGCTGATCGTCCGGCTTGCCGTGGTGGCACGCGGTGCAGATGCCTTCGACGTCGCCGACCAGGCGCTGGTCGCGGCCCACGCGGGAATGCTCGCCGACCCGAATCTGGGCGGTCTGGCCATCGCCGTGCGCGAGATCGACTGCGAATGGGAGTTCGACGACGCCGACGCCGGGGCCGTCGCGCTGCCCGCCCGCTACGAAATCCGCTACCGCACCCACGCCATCGACCTCACCCAAACAGGATGAACCCCTTATGCAAACCCTCTCCATCGAACTACTGAAACCCCATACCCACGCAGGCAAGCGCCTCGCCGTGGGTGATCGCCTTGACCTGAATGACGCCAGCGCCCGTTGGCTGATTGCACAAGGCACGGCCAAAGCGGCCACCCCCGCCACCGATTCCAAACCCACCCGCCGTGATGTCACGTCCGGTGTTTCCACAACTGCAGCCACCCAAGGAGACTGAACATGGCTTATTTTTCCGGACAAGGCCGCGTCTACATCGGCGCACGTGATGAACTCGGCAACCCTGCTGGGCTGACCTTTGTTGGCAACGTGCCCGAGCTGAAGGTGTCGCTGTCGGTCGACACCATCGAGCACCAGGAAGCGCAGTCGGGTCAGCGCCTGACCGACCTGCAACTCATCAAGACCAAGAAAGGCGAGTTCGCCTGCACGTTGGAAGAGCTGATCGCCACCAACCTGGCGCTCGCGCTCTATGGCACCACGACCACGATCACCCCCGGTACGGTGACCGGTGAACTGCTGCCCAACCCGGTCACCCCGGGCAGTCTGTATCCGTTGGCCATGCAAAACGTGTCCGCCGTGCAGATCCAGGACTCGGATGCCACGCCCAAGACGCTCCCGGTCAGCCAGTACAGCGTCAATGCCAAGCACGGTTCACTGGTGGTGCTCGATGCCACGTCGGGCGGCCCGTACACCGAGCCGTTCACCGTCGATTACGCCTATGGCGCGGCGCAGAGCACGGCGATGTTCACCCAGCCCTTGCCCGAGCGCTGGATTCGCTTCGAGGGGCTCAACACCGCCGACGGCAACCGCGAGGTGGTGATCGACCTCTACCGCGTGGCCATCAACCCGGCCAAGGAACTCTCGATCATCACGGACGAACTGCTGAAGTTCGAGCTGTCGGGCCAAGTACTGGCGGATCTGACCAAGCCAGTCGGCGGTGATCTCGGTCAATTCGGACGTCTGGTGCTGCTGTGATGGACGGCTTCAAGACCTTCCCCCCTGAGCCTGTGGTCGTGACGCTGTCCGGTACCGCGCTGGAACTGACGCCGATCCGGCTGGGCGAGTTGCCACGGCTGCTGGCCGTGGTGCGTCCGCTGGCCGAGGAAATCACCAGTGATCCGGACTGGATGGCGCTGCTGGGGCGGCACGGCGATGCCGTGCTCGATCTGCTGGCGATCACCACCCGGCGCGAACGCGCGTGGATCAATGACCTGTCGCTGGAGGACGCCGTTCTTCTGGCCGCTGCCGTGTTCGAGGTGAATGCGGATTTTTTCGTGGCGCACGTCGTTCCGGCGATTCAGGGCGCGGCCCAGCGACTCGCACCGACGCTGCGCTCGCTGACGAACTCGGCTGGGACGCTGCCGTCGCCCGCCTGATCCGCGCCGGTCACCGCCTCGGTGACTTGATGGGCTACACGCTCACGCAAGCCCAAGCCTTTCTCGACGCCGACGGGCAACTGGAGCGACAACAACTCGCCCAGTTGCTCGGCGTGGTCGCCGTGGCGGCGCAGGGCGAGAAGCGTGGCATCGAACAACTGCAACGCGATCTGCTCAAGGACTGATCCATGCGTCTCTCGCTCACCACCACTGGCCTGCTGGACCCGCGCCAGTTGGCGACATGGAGCACCGAGCGGCGTCGTGCCATCCACACCGCTGTCGCCAAGGGCATGCAATCGGGTGGGCGCGAGGTGCGTGATGCAGCACGGTCCGAGATGCGCAGTGCCTTCACCGTCAAGCGCAACAGCTTCATCTCCTCGATGGGCGTGAAGGTGTTCGACAAGAAGCCGGAGCAACTGCCTGCCTTGCTGGTCGGCAGCAAGATTCCTTGGCTCGGCCTGCACGAAAAAGGCGGCACGGTGAGCGGCAATTTGCTGATACCGCTGCTGCCAGGGCGCATCGGCCCCAAGCGCTTCAAGGCGGTAATCGACGGCCTGATGCGCTCGGGCAATGCCTTCTTCATCGAGAAGAACGGTCGCGTGCTGCTGATGGCCGAGAACATCAAAGAGAACGCATCACAACTCAATCGCTTCAAGCGCGCTGAGCGTGCTCGCACCGGGGGCAAGCAGATCAAGCGCGGTCAGGAAATTCCCATCGCCGTGCTGGTCAAGCGCGTCGATCTGAAACGGCGACTGAATCTGGCGGGCGGCGTGCAACGTGCGCTCCCTGCCTTGGCTCGGGCGATTCAACAAGAACTGGACAAAGTCTGATGGCAAGCAATCGTGCCCAAATCCTGATCAGTGCCGTCGACCAGACCAAGACCGCTTTCGACTCGATCAAGCGGGGCTTAGGTGGCCTGACCGACACCGCCAAGAGCATCAACGGCGTGCTGGCCAACCTCGGCGTGGGCGTTTCGCTGGCGGGCATCGGGGCTATGATCAAGTCCAGCATCGATTCGGCGGATGCGCTGGACGAGATGGCGCAGCGTACCGGCATTGCCGTCGAATCGCTGTCGCTGCTGGTGCCGGCCGCCGAGTTGTCAGCGGTGTCCACCGAGAAGTTCGAAGCCGGGCTCAAGAAGCTGGCCACCGGCATGCTGGAGGCCGCAACCGGCTCGGAGGCATCGGCACAGAACTTCGAAGCGCTGGGGGTGGCGGTCCAGAACCAGGACGGCACCCTACGCGACAGCGAACAGGTATTGCTGGATCTGGCCGACCGCTTCCAGGCCATGCCCGATGGCGCTGAGAAAGCGGCTTTGGCTGTCGATATCTTCGGCAAAGCCGGTGCGGAGATGATCCCCTTCCTGAACCAAGGGCGGGAGGGCATTGGTGCGCTGAAGCAGGAGGCGGCTGAACTCGGGTTGCAGTTGTCCGCTGACACCGCCGCACAGGCGGGCAATTTCAACGACGCGCTCGACAAGCTGAAGCTGGCCACCCAGAGCATCGGCAACCAGATCATCGCCTCCTTGCTGCCTGCGCTGAATGACATGGCCGGTGGCATGGTCGAGTCGGCCAAGCAAGGCGGCACGCTGCGGGTGATTCTGGACGGCATCGTGTTGGTGCTCAAGACGCTGGCCCTCGGTGCCGCCACCGTCGGCAAGGCCTTCGTCGCCTTGGGCGAAGCCATTGGCGCGGGTGTCGCCGCCGCTGTGGAGGCGCTCAAGGGCAACACCGAAGGGGCCAAGGCCATTATTGCCGACCTCAAAGGCAATCTGGTCAAACGGCTGGATGAACTGGCGTCCTTCCGTGACAGCCTGTTCGACCCCAAGCCCATCGAGGTCAAGGCACCCAAGATCCAGGCCGATCCGGAATTGCTTCAACGCCTGACCAAGCCCAAAGCCGTCAAGCCAGCGCAGGACACGACCGGCGCGCAAACCACGCTGATGAAAGCGCAGCTGGACGCCGAGTTCGCCCTGCTCAAGGACGGCCTGGCCCGGCAACAAACTGCGCTGGACGCTGCACTCGAAGACCGTCTGGTTTCGGTGCGCGACTACTACACGCAGAAAACGGCCCTCGAGCAACGCGAGGTTGATGCCGAGATTGCCCGCAAGCAGCAGGAACTGGCCCGCAGTCAGCAAGTCGTCACCACCGGCAAATCGGAAAACGACCGCCTGAAAGCCAAGGCCGAGGTCGCCAAGGCGGAAGCGGACCTCATCACGCTCAACAACCGGCGCACGGACATCGAGCAGGCCAATGCCCGCAAGGCGGCACAAGCCGAGCGCGAATTGGCCGACGCCTTGGCGCAGGCACGTGAGGAACTGGCACAGATCACCGGCACGGCGACGGATACCGACCGGCAAGCCGCCATCGAGCGCAGCTACCGCGATCTACGGGCGCGACTGGCGGCAGAAAGCGATGCCGACGGCGTGTCGCTCATTGATCGGCTGATCAATGTGAAAGCGGCGCAGGCCAATCTGGCGGCGCTGGAAGCCCAATGGCGGCAGGTCACCGAGCGTCTGCGCAATGCGCAGGAGGCGATCCAGACCCAGCAACAGGCTGGACTACTGACCGAAGCACAGGCGCGTCAGCAGATCGTGGCCCTGCAACAGCAATCGGCCACCGAGATGGAGCGTTTGTTGCCGACCATGCAACAGGCGGCGCAGGCCATCGGGCCGGATGCGGTGATTCGCGTGCAGGCGTGGCGCAACGAGTTGGATCGCACCAAGCTCACGGTCGATGAAATGGCCCCGCTGTGGAATCGCATCGGCGAGAGCTTCGGCGGTGCGCTCAACGGGATGATCACCGGCGCGCAGACCTGGCGCAGTGCCTTGGCGAGCATCTTTCAGCAGGTGGCCGATGCCTTCCTGCAGCAAATCGTGATCCAGCCCTTCCAGCAGTGGATCGCCATGCAGGCGCGGATGCTGGCGCTCAAGCTCGGCTTCATCCAGCAGGAGCAGACCGTCGATGCGGCGGCCAGCGCCGCCAAGGTCGCGCAAAAGACCACCGAAACCACCGCCGTGGTGTCGATGGATGCAGCCAAGGCAGGAGCCGGGGCGGCAGCCTCGCAAGCCTCGATTCCCATCGTTGGCCCGGGACTGGCCATTGCCGCAATGGTGGCGATGGTCGCCGCGGTCATGGCGCTCTTGGGCGGCATCAAGAAGTTCGCGGGCGGCGGTCTGGTCTCCGGGCCGGGCAGCGCTACATCGGATTCGATCCCGGCGCGTCTCTCAGCAGGCGAGTACGTAGTGCGTGCTGCCGCCGTGCGCCAGGTCGGTGTGGCCTTCCTCGATTCGCTCAACGGCTTGTCGGCAGGCCCGCGTTTCAAGGGCGGCGAATTGGCCTTCGCAGCAGGTGGGCTGGTTCCGGAAGTGAAAGTGCCTCCTGCACAGCCGCAGATGAACCAAGCGGTGCGCATCGTCAACGCCATCGATCCCGGCGTGACCCACGACCACCTGCAGTCGCCTGCCGGAGAGCGGGTCATCGTCAACATCATCGGGCGCAATGCACGGGCCATCCGCTCGGCGCTGCAAAGCTGAATTTTTAGGGGAAAGTCCAATGGCACTTCTGTTCATCGACGGTTTCGATCACTACGACCCGCAGGCCGTGGACAGCTTTGGCGATCCGTGGCTTGCGCGTGGCAAAGCGGCGTATCTGTCACCGCAGGCCACCAGGATCAATGGCCGTCGTCCGTCCTCCTATGCCCTGCGTTTGCCGGAAGGTTCTGGTGGTGGCTACGTCAAGAACCTCGACGCCACCAAGACCAGCCTGATCGTCGGGGCGGCCATTCGCGTGGTCTCCTTTGAAAACACCTACACCGAGCCACTGCTGCTGGGCGTGCGTGACGCCAACTCGCAGGTCGCGCATCTCGTGAAAATCGGCGAGGACGGTCGGCTCAAGCTCTACCGCTGGCAATACGGCTATGACCAGTTGATCTCTGTCTCAGTCGCAAGCGCTCCGGCGCGCGGCTGGCACTACATCGAGTTGCAGGTTACGCAAGGCACCAGCAACGGCATTCTGTCAGTGCGCATCAACGGCATCCTGGCCATACAGATGACTGCGCAGAACACCATCCAGGGCGGTGGCCAATTGCTCACGGCATTTGTGGGTGCCGTGCCCGGACAGAGCTGTCCGCTCACCATCGACGTCGACGACTTCTATATCGCCGACACCAGCGGCACGATCAACAACACCTTTCTCGGTGATGTGCGCGTCGATGCCTTGCAGGCACAGGCTGATGGCAGCCTGAACCAGTGGGCCGCAAGCCCGGTCGGCACTGCCGCATGGGAAGCCGTGAGCGACGAGGACGAGGTCACGTCGCTCAGTGCGCCCAGTGCCGGTCTGCGTCAGTCCTTCGATGTCGAGCCGCTGCCGGTGATGGCCACGCCCGCCATCTACGGCGTCCAGCTCACGATGCTGGCGCGCAAAACCGACGCCGGTCTGGGCAAGGTCAAAGGCCTCGTGGTCAGTGGTGCGCAAAGCGCCGTCAGCACCGACATCATCCTGCAGGAGCAACTGGCCTGGCAGAGCACGCTGTTCGAGCGTAATCCGAACGGCAACGTGCAGTGGACGGAGGCCGCCTTCAATGCCGCTGAGTTCGGCGTGGAGTCGGCATGACGGATCGCGTCCTCGTTCAAGACCTCGCGGAGGTTTCCAGCAAGCCAACGCCGGGAAGCGAACTACCCGTTTTTCAGAGTGAGGTGCTCTCGCGCGCCACCTTCGGGGCGAGCGCAGCCAGCTTCACGCCGGAAACAGCTGTCGCTCCGCTGCCGCCCAATCTGGCGGCCAGCCTGCTGGCGGAATCCTTGGCGGGCCCCTGGCCACCCATCGATGCACCGACGTTCTTGGTCGAAGTGTTGCGCCGGGACACGGCCTCGAGCGCCATCGTCGCCACCGGTATGAATGCCTTTGGCGACCAGCCTTGGCCGGATGCGCAACGCGGCGTGTTTGCCTTCCGTCATGATTGGATGGAGCCCCTCGTCGAACGGCTGGAGTGGCAGACCAGCGTCACGCGGCTGGCCAGCGGCAACGAATCCCGGCAGGCACGCCGCCGCATTCCCCGGCGCTGGCTCACCTACAAAGTAGGCAACGCCCGCCAGACCGATGCCCTGGTGGCCGACTGGCTGGCCGATCATCTGGGCCAGGCCGCGTGGTGGCCCCTGCCACAGTACGCCGTTCATCTCACTGAGAACGCTGAGGAGGGCGCGCTGACTCTCGGGGTGTCGGAGGCTGACTGGCGGCGCTTTGGCCCACCGGCTGCCGCGCTGCGTCTGACCTATGACGGCGTGCAGGGCTGGGACAGCGACGAACGCTGGGTGCTGATCATTGCGCCCGAGGGCTGGCAAGTCGCCCAACTCAGCGACGTGGAAACCGATCTGCTGTGGCTGGCCGAACCCTTGGCGCGTGCTGCCGGAGCCGGTAGCAGCGTGATGCCCTTGGTGTGGGGACGCGCTGTCGATCCGGCGGACTTGACCCAGTGGGTGCCGGGGATGGTCGGCGGCAGCGTCACCACGACTGTCACGCCCGCGCAAACGCCGGACATGGATGCACTCGACGACGCGTGGCTCGACGAGATTCCGGTCTGGCCCGATGGCAACTGGCGTGACGATCCGACGGCCGTAGCTCTTGCCACGATCACCCGACAAGACTTCTCGCCCGCAGATCCGTGGGTGCGCCGGGACGATCCCTGGGCGACGACAGCTTTGCAACGGCGCTATCTGGCCAGCTCACTCGATGAAATCGAGATCTGGCGGGCGCGGTTGTGGCAAACCCAAGGCCGTCTGGAAGCCTTCTGGCTGCCCGATGGCTTGGCTCCGATCCTGTGGGTGACGGCAGAGGCCGATCCCGAAGATGGCTACCTGCGCGTGGATGGCAAAGATATCTCCGCGCGAATTTCGGATTTTTGGCATCGCCCCGCCGCCTGCTTGATCGTGCATCCAGACGGCTATCGGCAGTACGCCCTGACGGCGACCTGCCATCTGGATCAAGGCGGTGTGCTGGTGCTGCGCTCGGGCCTCGACGACTGGGTGCCCACGGGCAGCCGCGTCATTCGCCTCGTGCGCTGCCGCCTTGACCACGATGCCATCGATCTGTACTGGCACAGCCCGACGCTGCTGGAGATCACCCTGACCGCACGTCAGTTGCCCGAACCACGCGGTAACGACCGCATTACCTACGAGCCCGCCTGACCATGAGCCAGAATCCTTTGCAGGAGGTGGAGCTGTATGCCTTCGCCAGCAACAGCGCGCAGTTCTACCTGACGCCGCACGAATTCGACGTTGATCTGGATGGCAATCTGTACGCAAGCCTGTCCATCGAACGCAACGAGCTGGCACTGGGTGCTGAAGCCGCCAAATCGGCGCTGGATCTGAAACTGCCACCCGACTGCGATCTCGTGCGCCACCTGCTGGCCACGTCGCTCACCGGGGATACCACCTCGGTCACCTTGCGGATCGGACGGCGCGACTCCTGGGGCGACTACTGGTGGATCTCGGGCACGCGCTGGATGGGCCGGGTGCTGGGCGTAGAGGTCGCTGACGATGTCGCTCGCGTTCGCTGCGAGTCGGCGCAAGTCAGTCTCAAACGTATCGGATTGCGGCGGCTCTACAGCCGCAAGTGCTCCCACGTTCTTTATTCCTCGGCCTGCGGGGCTTCGCCGATGACAGCCAGCGCCTTCGTCCTGGAGGTCTATGGCCGCAGTGTCGAACTCGATGGTGGTGTACCGGGTTGGGTCAGCGGCGGCCTGGCCGGTGGCTGGCTACAAACCCCGGACGGTGCGCGCCACATGATCATCGGCGACTACGGCAGCGGCGTCGAGCTGCTGTATCCAGCGGCCCTTGAGCCCGGCACGGAAGTGCTGCTGACCGTCGGCTGCGATCACAGCACGGCCACCTGTCAGACGCGCTTCGACAACCTCGACAACTACGGCGGCTTTCCCGCCATCCCGAGCAAAAACCCGTTCTCGACGGGCGTGTTCTGAATCCCTGGAGAAATCGCCATGTGGTACCTCGTCGTCATCGTGGTGGCGGCGCTGGTTTCGGTCGCGCTCGCGCCGAAGCCGCCCGAGCCCAAACCGGCATCGCTGTCCGATGTCGATGCCCCAACCGCAGAAGAAGGCAGACCGATTCCCGTCGTGTTCGGCACCGTGCTGCTGCGCGGCGCGAACGTGGTCTGGTACGGCGATCTGGAAGCCGAGCCGATCCGCAAGAAAGGCGGCAAGAAATGAGCACCAGCGTGATCGTCACTATCGACGACGTGCGCGCCGTCGGCCTGTGCGTGAACGGCTCGCGTACATGGTTCGAGCGGCATGGCCTGGACTTCCGCGCCTTTCTGCGGAAGGGACTTGATGCCGAAACCCTGCTGGCCACGAATGACGCGATGGCGCTGCGCGTGGTCGAGCACGCGCGTACCCGGCAGGAGATGCACTGATGGGTGGCAGCAGCAAGAAGCAAACCGTCGGCTACCGCTACCGGATGGGATTGCACCTGGTGCTATGCCAGGGGCCGGTCGATGCCGTGCAGGAGATCCAGATGGGCGACCGCACTGCGTGGGGTGATGCCGACCGTGCGCCGCTGTCCAGCGGGCACGGCCTGACCACTCTCAGCATCAACAAGCCCACGCTGTTTGGTGGTGACGAGCGTGAAGGTGGCGTAGTCGGCAACATCGATGTACTGCCTGGTGGCTCTGGACAGGGACGCAACGACTATCTGATGAGCCGCCTTGGCAGCGCCATTCCAGCCTTCCGGGGCGTGCTGTCCTTGGTTGCGCGCAAGATCCTGTTCGCGGCCAACAACCCCTACATCAAGCCGTGGGCAGTGCGCGTGCGCCGTTTCACGGCGGGTTGGAACGACTACCCGTGGATGGAGTGGAACGCCGAAGTCCGTGCCTGGGATAACAATCAGGGCCGCGAGATCAGTGTCGGCATGAACCCAGCCCACATCCTGGTGCAATGCCTGACCGATCCGCACTGGGGCATGGGCTACCCGCAGGACAGCATCGGCTGGAGCTTCTGGAATGCAGCATGGGCCCTGTCGGACGAAGGCTTTGGTCTGAATCTGATCTGGACGCGCCAGCAGCCCATCGAGAGCTTCATCAGTCAGGTCATCGACCACATCGGCGGCATCCTCTACACCGACCCTGAGCAGGGCACGTTTGAGCTCAAGCTGCTGCGCGACGACTACTGGATCGACAGTCTGCCGCAGTTAGGGCCGGACGAGATCGTGCGGCTGGAGCGTTTCGAGCGCGCGCAATGGGGTGAACTGCCCAACGAGCTGACCGTGGTCTACACCGACTGGCAAACCGGCGGTGATGCCACGGTCACGGTTGAGAACCTGGCCGCCATCCAGTTGCAAGGCGGCGTGATCAATCAGCGCCGCGACTACCCAGGTGTCAACTATGGCCCTCTGGCCGCGCGTCTGGCGCTGCGAGATTTGCGTGCTTTGGGTTCACCCCTGGCGCGGATGAGCCTGACCGTGGCACCCGACACGCTGGAACGCGCGCCGCTGCCCGGTGACGTGTTCCTGCTCAACTGGCCGCGCTTGGGCATCGACCAGATGGTGGTGCGCGTGACCGGCATCGACACCGGCACACTGGGGTCATCTGAGTGGCGCATCGAGGCGATGGAAGATGTGTTCGGGCTGGATAACGCGGTGCTGGCACCGCCACCACCGATCATCGACGAGCCAACCCTGGAGCCGCTGCCGCCCGCGTTGGTGCTGGCGGTGGAAATTCCGTACTGGGAACTGGCGCGCACCTTGTCACGAGCCGAACTGGACTACCTGACCGACACCGATGCTGCGCTTGGCGCATTGGCCGCAGTGGGTGGTGCGGGCCAGCTCAATTGGCAGCTCGCCACCGGTGCCTCGGCCAGTGATATCGCCAGCGTGGCCAGCGAGGACTACGCGCCACTTCTCACGATCGATGTGGCACTGCCTGCCAGTGAGGCTGTTGCCGTCGGTGTGCCAGTGACCGCCATCAGTCAGCCGGAAAGGCTGACCGTGGGCGACTATGCCTATCTGGCCGATGGCAGCGGAGCAATCCGCGAAGCCGTCGCTGTCCTTGACTTCGATACCGCTGCGGCCACCCTTGTCCTTGCACGCGGTGTGCTCGACACCACACCCCAAGCACATGCCTCGGGGACTCGGTTGATCGGCGTTGGTGAATGGCTGGCGTCGGAGGGCGCTGAGCGCGCCCCGGGCGAGTCGGTGTTCGTGGGCGCGATCCCGCGCACATCGACCGATCAGGGCGATCCTGTGCTGGCCACCAATGGGCAGCCGATTGTGCTGACCGGTCGGCAGGCTTTGCCGTACCCACCCGGTCGTATCCGCCTCAATGGCCAGACCGAGCCTGTCGTGGTGCGCGGTGACCTCACCGTCGCGTGGGCCCATCGCGACCGCACGCAGCAGACAGCCTATCTCGTGCAGCAAGACGAGGGCGACATCGGGCCGGAGCTGGGCGTGACCTACACGCTGCGCATCCGCAATCGCAGCAACGTGCTGGTTCGTACTGAGACGGGGCTGCTCGGCACCACTTACCTGTGGACGGCAGCAGTGGCCGCGCTGGATGCCGGTGCGCTGGGTGACCGCATCACGGTGGAGATCAGTGCCGAGCGCGATGGTTTGAGCAGCTGGCAGCCGCAGGTGCGGGTCATGGATCGCGCGGGCTACGGCCTGCGCTGGGGACAGTATTGGGGAGGTGTGTGATGGAGCCGCGCATCGATGTTCATCTGCTCACCCTGAACGAGCCTGCCGAATGGCGGGAGGCCTGCATCGCCAGCCTCGAGGACGCACCGATCCAGTTGCACGTTTTGCCCGGCGTTCCGGGGCGTATCGGCGAGGCACGCGCGGCAGGCTATGCACAAGGCACGCTGCCGCTGGTGTCCTTTGTCGATCCCGACGATTTGTACGAAGCCAGTGCCTTCACACAACTGGCCGATGCGCTGGATGCCTGCCCGCAGGCCGTGATGGTCTACACCGACGAAGCACTGACCGACGAGAACGGCCACGACATCGCGGTGCGGCGTCTGGCCTACAGCCGTTGGCAGCACGCGAACAGCGCCAGTCACGTGCACGGCCTGATCGTGATGCGTCGATCCGTCGTCGAAGCCGTGCTCAAGGAAACCACCGACCTCAACAACTTCGCCGACTGGCTGCTGACCCTGCTCGTAGCCAAGCGCGGTGGCGTGCTGTACCTGCCCATCGTCGGGCGTCATTGGCGGCAGCACCCACAGCAAAGTCATCGCACCGGCGACCCGGACGCCGTCCGGCGCATTCGCCACGCATCGAATCTCTGGAGATAAACCATGTCATCAACCGATCCGAACCTTGGACTCAATTACGGCTGGACGCTCGGCGAGAGCGGCTGGGACACCGGCATGGATGCCAACCTCAAGCGCCTCGGCGCGGTGGTCGGCCTGTCCGTGAAAGACCGCGACCTGACCACACCACCGGCCAACCCCGCCAACGGCGACCGCTACCTCATTCCTGCGGCTGCCACGGGCGTGTGGGCGGGCAAAACCAACCAGATCGCGGTGCGCATTGCCGATGCCTGGGAGTACCACGTGCCCAAGATCGGCTGGCTTTGCTACGTCGAGGACGAGGCCAAGCTCTCGGCCTACAAGTCCACCGGCTGGAGCGCAGGCCTCGCCATCTGATTTCCCATCTTCGTACCCACCAGAAACCCGCCCACGAGGCGGGTTTCGCATTTCTGGAGACTGCTATGACCGAACCCGAACAACAGCCTGCGCTCGTCGAGAACATGCTCCTGCTGCGACGCGAGGACTTCGACGAACTACTCGACCGCGCCGCAGAACGCGGAGCCGAGCGTGTGCTGGCGCACCTTGGCCTCGAAAACGGCCACGCAGCCCGCGACATCCGTGAACTGCGCGACCTGCTGGAAGCGTGGCGCGATGCCCGCCGCACGGCGTGGCAGACCACCATCAAGGTCGTGACCACCGGCATCCTGGCCGCGCTGCTGGTGGGGGCCGCCATCAAGTTGAAGCTGATGGGAGGCGTGCAATGACCGCCAAGCCGAAGATCTGCCTTTTGGACGACTGGCGGCGCGTGTTGCGACGTGCCTGGAGTATCCGCTTCTCGCTGCTGGCCGCTGCCTTCACAGCGGCGGAGGTGGTGGTGCCGCTGTTCGGGGATGTACTGCCGCGCGGTGCGTTTGTGCTGCTGGCCTTTGCCGCCAGCATCGGCGCAACCGTTGCTCGCATCGTGGCGCAGCCGGAGATGCACCGATGACCCGGACACCATCACCCGTGATGCGCAGGACGGTGGCCGGACTGACGCTGTCCGCCGCCGCCCTGGTCGGCATCGTGCTGCACGAGGGCTACACCGATCGCGCAGTGATCCCGGTCAAGGGCGATGTGCCGACCATTGGTTTTGGCACCACCACTGGGGTGAAGCTGGGTGACACCACCACGCCGCCGAAGGCGCTGGCTCGGGCGCTCACCGATGTGCAGCAGTTTGAGGGGGCGCTCAAACAATGCGTGACCGTGCCGCTGGCCCAGCACGAGTACGACGCGCTGGTGAGCTTCTCCTACAACGTCGGCAGCCGCGCATTCTGCCAGTCCACGCTGGTCAGGAAACTCAATGCCGGTGACTACGCTGGGGCGTGCTCCGAGCTGCGGCGCTGGCGCTTCTTCCAGGGCAAGGACTGTGCGCAGCCTACCAACGCGCGGCTGTGCGGCGGGCTGGCTACTCGGCGAGAAGCCGAATACCGGCAGTGCATCGGGGAGGCGTCGTGAGCGTGATTCCGTGGCCGTACCGGCTGCTGACCCTCGCGGCGCTCAGCGTCGCCCTGGTCGGCTTCGGCTGGATCAAGGGTGCGAGCCACGTTCAAGCGCAATGGGATGCCGCCATCCAGCAACAAGCCCTGCAAGCCGCCGCCGTCCGCGAACGGCAGGCGCAAGCCACCGTCAAGGTCGTTACGCAGTACGTCGACCGCGTCCGCGTCGTCCGCGAGAAGGGCGACACCATCATCAAGGAGGTTCCCGTCTATGTGCCCGTTCAAGCCGATGCTGCTTGCACTATCAACCGTGGCTTTGTGCGCCTGCACGACGCTGCCGCCGCAGGTGACCTGCCCGAGCCCGCCCGAGATGCTGATGCGGCCGCCGCAGGCATTGCGCTCTCTGCCGTCGCCGGAACCCTTGCCGCCAACTACCAAACCTGCCACGAAAACGCCGAGCAACTGAGGGCGTTGCAGGCTTGGGTCAGCGAGATGGCATCCACCACCAAGTAGTCAGCGCTTGACGACTTCGCAACATCTGATCGTTCCATCCCGAATGCGCTTGGCTTTCAGCCCGAACAGCGCGTTCATGACATCCGTACCCACCACGGAGCATTGACCATGAGTAACCGATTCAAGCACGCCGTCATTGACGACGTGACCTCGCGCAACATCGACGCCAGCCTGCAAGAACATCTGCTCGACCTGTTCGAATCGGCCATGAAGTCGGTGGCCACGACGCTGGTGCGCGAGGCCAAATTCGACACCACCGACTTCGCCACCGCCAAGGGGCGCGGCTGCGAGGGGTTCACGTTGCTGGTGAGCCGCACGCGCGCCGACTCGCGCGATGGCTGGTTCGGGGCGTTTCAGCGTGGAGATGAACGCCTCGACGTGATCGGCCATCTGGAATAAACCGTCAGTCCCCCGTCTCGGGAACATCCCAGTCCGCCGGGCGCGCCTCGCCGGTCTGGTAGAACTGCTTCACCAGCTTCACGTATTCGAGAAAATCACGGTTCTCTGTGGCCAGCCGATTGGCCATGTCCCAATCGATTTCGTCACGCTCGCGGGCAGGAATCAGCACCTGACTGTCGGCAGGGTTGTCCACGTCCAGTTTGATGAAACCGATGCCGTGGGCGGCGAACAGCATTCGCAGCTCCTTCAGCGTGTCTGTGCCACCGATTTCCGCCGCGACCAGATAGCCGAAATTGGCCCACGACGAATTCGACACAGCCTGAAAAAAGCACTCGCGCACGTTCGAACGGTTGATCAGTAGCTTGGCCTCGAACGACCACAACTTAGTGCGTTTGTCGGAATACTGGTTGACGCAGTCGCGCACCTCCTGGTGCCAGTCCGCGCCCAAGTCCTCCATGCCGACCACGTCCGGGTACAGCCAGCGGTTGCCGTTGGGTCCGCGCTTGTTGGACGAGCGCTTCTCGTCGACGCGCTTGGAGAACACGCCGAATTCCTCCCACAGGTATTGCGACAGCAGTGGGTACAGCGCATGCTCGTCAATCTTTAATGCACTCACATCCGCAGCCGCTGACGTACCCTCGCTTTCGACTGCCGCCACTTCGGCGCTGTCCGAGCGCTCCGAGTAGTAGTACCTGCGGGGCCTTCCCTCGGTCGTCTTCAGTTCTGGGTGCTTCGTTTGCATGCGCGGGCGCTGCGAGCTGATTTCTGCGACGAGCTGCTGCACCAAATCCGCATCAGACTTGATGTAATCGCCGCGACTATTGGCCCGCTTTTCCTGACACTCATCCGGGTAGGTGGCAAAGATCCATTCGGCGACTTGCCGAGCGGTGAACTTTTCCTCGGGGCGTTCCTTCAGGTAGCCGATGACGGCCTTTGCGAGATTTAATGCCATTTCAATACCCCCTCAGAGCCTGAACAACTTCTTGACCTCATTCTCAGCCGTTACCGGCATCTGGTCTTTCTCGCATTGCCTGACCTTGGCCACAATAGTTTTTGCACGCGTGATTTCATTATTGACTCGTTGCGAGTAAGACGAGTCGGTGCTGAGATTGTCGATTACCGAAAACAGGTAGTCCTTTTGATTCGACTGGAACCAGAAGCCCTGACCACAAATCCACTTCTCCATCGCAAATGAATCGAATGGAAATCCGCTGGCCGCATTCCAATATTTCATCAGACGAATAGTTGGCTTGATCAAAGAGTTGTTGTCCTTGTTCTTTGCTTCAAGCGTGGCGTTGAAGTCGTTCGGATTCGTGGTCATCCAACCACCTGACCCGTTGGGAATCTGGAGCTCGCCGAGCCACGTTTTTGTCGCGGGCACCAGATCGAACTTGATGTGGTTCAACTCGAGAACAATGGTCGGGCTGGACTGATAGATTTCCGATGAGCCGTACCGTTTTTCGACAAATGTCTTCAACCTATTCAGGTAAGTCTGCGGCGTGGCGCTGCCATCGCTGAAGACCACCATGTAATCAATATCGGACTGTTCGTCCATTGAGCGAGGCAGGATCGTGCCTCGCGTTGAAGAGCCGAATCGGAAATGCTGCGCAATTACGCCGCTGTCAAAGTGCAGCGCCATCCGCGATTGAAGTGTTGTGATCGAAGTCGTGATCGACGACTGCTCAGTTGTGGAGAGCACGGCACTGCTGGCCGTGTCCGTCAGAAAACTCAATACCGACATCTTGTCATTTATCCTTGTCCACTTTGTGGGTGGCTTCGCCTTCTTCGATGCCTTTGCGTGCAGCTACAAATGCGCGCCTTGGAATACTTGGGCTCTTCTGGTTCAGCTCATTGCGTGCAGAGGAAAGGACCTTCAATCTCTCAGGAAGCTCGCCCAGCCGACTCGTATCAAGCAATTCGATCTCGCGGAAAAAGCGGGCTTCATTCCGAAGAGCCAAAAACTGTCCGGCAGCGGCCCGGTGCATTGCAGCGCGCTCGTTGGGCTTGAGAAAGGTCATCAAACCGGTCAGCAGCGACGCCAACAAGGTGAAGGCACTGGCCCACTCAGGTTGGCTTTTGACCAACGCGGCACCTGCAATCGCACCAAGAGCGGTTGCAGGCACACCCAGCCAGTAGTTGCGGCGAACCCATGTGTCTTCGGCGTTGAAATGCCCCTTGCTGGAATACAGGGCATCTTCTTCCAGTCGCTCAGCCTCTCTGCAAAGCGCAGAGATCTTGGCTTGATCCTCTTGCGATGTCCCGGTCATCACGTCCTCCCGCACCAATTCGTTCTCATGCTGACGCTCCAGCCTGTGGCGGAGCCTTCGGCGGAACCGTCCCCTGCTGATAGGTCGCATCGAAAACGGTGTCCGTCAGCCAGCGCTTGAAGTTGGGGTTGTCGCTGAACTGCTTGAACAGTTCGGTGTGGTCGGACAGCAGCTCCAGCACCACGCGGTTGAGTGCCTTGTCGTGCTCCAGCTTGGCGTTTTGCTTGTCGGAGTTCGCCTGCGCGTTCTGGTAGGCCTTGTCCTGCGCTACCCGCGCTGGGATTTCCTCGGCGATGACCTTGCGGATCTTGTCCTCGTCCTTCCACTCGATGTTGCCGAAGAGGTCGTTGAAGGTCTTGATGATCGCGGAGAGCCTGTCGATGTCGGCTTCGCCTTTGCCGCCTCCACCACCAGGCGGCACCGGCTCGACGGTGGCGTCGGCATCGTCCATTGCCATCTTCAGCGCTGCTTTGGCCTCAACCCGGTAGCTGTCCATGTCGATGGTCTCCAACACACCCTTGGAGAGGTCTTCCTCCTTGGGAGCGGGCAGCTTGGGAATGAGGAAGTTCAGGAAGATCGACAGCTTTTCCCACGTCGGGTGGCCGTAGCTCAGAATCGCGGCAAGAAAGCCGTAGCTGCGCACGAAGGCCTTGGCTTTGCCCTTGAACTTGACCTGATCGTCCTCGCCGAGCTTGTCCGAGTATTCGGCCACGCACGCATCGAGGATCGGATCGAGTTTGTCCCGGTCTGCGCCGCTCACGTACAGCGCCACCAAGTCTTCCACCTGCTGCCAGCTGTACACCTGCTGCCCATCGAGTTCGGCCTTCAGGTCGTGCAGTTTGTTGGCGTCGGTTTCGCCAGTCTGGATGGTCGCGCGGTAGTAATCCTGGAACGCCGCCTTCACCGCTTCGGAGTTGTCGGCGAAGTCGAGCACAAAGGTGTCGTGCTTCTGTGGATGCGCCCGGTTCAGGCGTGACAGGGTCTGCACCGCCAGCACGCCCGCCAGCGGCTTGTCCACGTACATCGTGTGCAGCAAGGGTTCGTCAAAGCCGGTGACGAACTTGTTGGCGACGATCAGGAATCGATACGGGTCTTGCTTGAGATTGGCCGGAATGTCCTTGCTCGGAAACCCGTTGAGATCGGCCTCGGTCTTCTTCTGCCCGCCAATCTCGAAGTCGCCCGAATACGCCACGATGGCCTTGTACGGGCTCTTGATCTGCATGAGGTAGTCCGACACCTCGCGCCAGTAGTCAATGGCCCGCGCGATGCCGTTGCACACGATCATCGCCCGCGCCTTGCCACCGATCTTCTGTTTGCCCGCCACCTGCGCGATGAAGTGGTCGACCATGATCTCGGCCTTGCGGCGGATGGCCTTGTCGTGCGATTCGACGTAGTGACGAATCTTCTTCAGCGCCTTCACCTTGTCGAATTCCGGGTCGTCCGCCACCGTCTTGGCCACTTGGTAGAAGCTGTCGTAGGTGGTGTAGTTCTCCACTACGTCGAGGATGAACTTCTCCTGGATGGCCTGCTTGGTGGTGTAGGTCAGTTCTTCGGGCGAGCGGAACTGCACCTTGTCGCCGACGAGAGTCTTCTCGCCGAACAACTCCAGCGTCTTGTTCTTGGGTGTGGCCGTGAATGCAAAGTAGCTGGCGTTGACCAGCAGCTTGCGCGATGCGATGCGCTTCTCGATTTCGGCATTGACCGCATCCTGCGTGCTGTCCTCCTCGAACTCCTCCTCGGCCGCCTTGCCGCCGAGGGCTTCGTGCATCCGCGCCGTGGTCTTGCCGCCTTGGCTGGAATGCGCTTCGTCGATCAACAGCGCGAAGCTCTTGCCGGAGAGGTCGCCCAGCTCATCGAGGATGAACGGGAACTTCTGCACCGTGGTGACGATGATCTTCTTGCCACGGCGCAGGTACTCGCGCAGCTCCTGCGCGTTGTCGGAGTGGCCGAAGATCGCCGCTACGTGGTCGTAGCCCTTGATGGTGCGGGCAATCTGTGTGTCCAGCGCGCGCCGGTCGGTGATGACGATGATGGAGTCGAATTGCGCCGTCATTGGGTCGTCCGCGCGGCGCAGCTCCACCAATTGGTGCGCCAGCCAGGCAATGGTGTTGCTCTTGCCGCTGCCCGCCGAATGCTGGATCAGATAGCGCTTTCCCACTCCGTCGGTATGGGCGCGGCGCAGCAGGGCACGCACCGCGCGCAACTGATGGAAGCGCGGGAAGATCTGCTTGCGCTTCTTGCGTTTCTTGCCACTGGCATCCGCTTCTTCCTCTTCTACCACCTGCGCGTAACTCTCGATGATGTTGGCCAGCGACTCGCGGGTCAGCACCTGCTTCCACAGGTAATCGGTCTTCAGACCATCCGGGTTGGGCGGGTTGCCCGCGCCGCTGTTCCAGCCCTGGTTGAACGGCAGGAACCAAGAGGCTTTGCCCTTCAACTCAGTGCAGAACGCGGCCTCCGCGTCATCGACCGCGATGTGCGCCACGCAACGGCCCAACTGGAACAGCAGTTCCTGCGGGCTGCGCGTGGTCTGGTACTGGACAATGGCGTCGGCCAGGGTCTGCTTGGTCAGCGAGTTTTTCAACTCAAAGGTCAGCACCGGCAGGCCGTTGATGAAAATCGCCAAGTCCAGTTCATTGCCGGAATCGTTGCTGTAGCGCAGCTGCCGGGTGACGCTGAAGATGTTCTTGCCGAAGGCATCCGCTGCGACGGCGTTGCCCGGCGTGGGCAGCAGCTTGTACAGATCGACGTGCACCGGCCCATGACTCACACCCTTGCGCAGTACATCGACCACGCCGCGCTTGGTGATCTCGCCTTGCAGGCGGTGCAGAAACTGGGTGCGCTTGATGCCGTCCACCGCCAGCTCCAGTGTTTCCACCGCCTTGGGCTGGGTGGTCTGCAGGAAAGCCAGCAACTGCGCCACATCCAGCGCCACATCGCGGTTGTAGTCCGTGGGCTTGCCCTGCACGTAGCCGTTGTGCGTGGCAGCAAAGTCCGTGGGAGCCAACTCATGGCTGTACTCGGGCTGCGGCACGCCGGTCAGGCCACGCACCACACGCGCCTCGAACCAGCGCTCGCTGGTGTCAGTCTTCGCCATCGCCATCCTCCTCTACGGTCACATCATCTGGGTCATCGCCGAGCGCGGCCAGCGCCGCGTCGTCCACCACGTCCTCCGGGCCGGGTTGCCAGCCGCGCACGTCCACTTGACCGGTGACCACATCGGCAATCTGACGGTCGCGGTATTCGCGGATCAGCTTGATTTCCTCTTCGGTGCGGGCAATCGCGTCATCCAGCGGCTTGCATTCGTCGGTGATCCAGCGGCAGATGGCTTTTTGCTCTTCGACGGGTGGTAACGCGATGACTGCGTTCTTCACATCGTGCTTACCGAGTGCAAAGCGCGTGACGCCGGTGGCGAGAACATGGAACTGCTGCGCCGTGCGCGCCGAGCCGATGGCGCGAAACAGGAACTCTCCCAACACGCGATCCGGTACGGGGCGCAGCAGACCAAGGTGATACGCGCAAACCACGCCGGGCAAATCCTCCGGTACCCACGCGGGTACACCGATGTCGTCCGGCGTTTCGGAATCTTTCGTCAGAATGACATCGCCCGCTTTCAGCGTCAGGCGGGCGATCTCCGCCGCCGTCGCTGTGGCGCGCATCAAGTCCATATCGTCGGTGATGCGGTCATTCTTGTAGACGTCGGTGTAATTGCACAGGCGCACCGGTGTTTCGTGGTCGTGTGAATGTTTGTCCACACCGCTGAAGCGCACGTCCGCGACGTGCTTAATGAGGGCTACTTCCCAATGCTCCGGCACCTCACCCAGCCATTCGATGCCGGACGGCTTCAGCGCCACCGATGCGTCGAGGCCACGTGTTACGGCGTGGTCGATGATGCGCAGCTTTTGTTCGGTGAGCAGCTTGATCAGATCCCGTTTGGCCTGGATGAAGCGGGCGATGTGCGCGTCCTGCGCTCGGAGGTAGGCGACGATCTGGTCTTGCTCGGGGCGCGGGGGCACGAGCGAGGGCATCTGCTTAAAGGACTCCCAATACAGCCGGTTGCGATCCGCCACGATGCCGCGTGAGAACTTGTTGACCTCCTGCATGTACGCCGCCGTGCGGAACAGGTAGCTGTAGTAGCTGCTGTTGGCCTCGTCGTAGGGTTTCACCACGACATAGGCCGGGCTGACCAGCCCGTCAACTGGCGCGGGTCCGACCGCGCCTTGCCACATCCGCATCATGTTGTAGGCGATGTCGCCTTTGGCTGCGCGTTTGTACTTCTCCTTCTGGCTCATCACCTGCTTGCGCTTCAGGTTTTCCATGTCACGCACACGCACGCCGGTGCGCAGCGACACTTCCAGAATGGGTAGATCGGGGAAGCCCATTTCGACGCGATGACCGAATAGGCGGCCATTGCGCAGCACTTGCCAGCTTTCAGGTATGTGCGGTACCCAAGGAAGCCCCGATGCGCGAAAGGTTTGATTTACCGTCTTGGCTGGAACAACCGGTGCCGGATCAGCTACAGCCTCGACTGCGATGGCTGTGTCCGCACCGAATAGGGAGCCCTGCTCCTGTACTTCGGCGGCCTGCGGCGTTGGCAGTCCCACTGCCACTTCAATCGCCTGCCCGAACAGCAGGAACTGTGGAATGTCCGGCGGTGCGATGTCCAGGGCTGCGTCGCGCCCTTGCTGCTTCACCTGCTCGCGCAACTCCATCAGTAGCCTGCCCAAAACGTTCATGCCGACCAGCGTGTCGCCGTCGTCAACGACCTTGGCTCCCCAAAAATCGTCCTTGCGCGATTCCTCGACGATGGGTCGCTCGCCAGTCTTCAGCAGCAACGTACTGAAGGCGTTCCAGTTGTTGGCCAGCTTCATGCGCAGGCTCCAGCGCATGATGCGCACGCGCACCTGATCCCAATCCGGGCGCGAATCCTTACGGTAGGGCTTGCTCCGCATTTTGGCCGTCATAGGGCTGATCTGGCCGATGATCAGCTTCTGCACGTCGGGAAGATGCGGAAAGCGGCAGGCCTGATACAGCGCCTCGGAGGTTAGTATCCGTACCCCATTAACATGGATCGGGTAGCCCCCCGCCATGTTGGATAGGCCACCAAACGGTTCGTCGGTCTTGAGGAAGACGACGCTGTCCTTGCGGCTGTAAGTGCGACTCTGATCTCTTCCGCTCATCAGAGGTCGCCTCCGGTCAGATCGGCAAACATCCTTCTCATCGCCGTCTGCGTGTTCGTGGTTCGCGGGAAAAGCGGATACCACGGCGCATCCACCCAGAACGCCAGCGGCGCGTTGTTGGGGCAATTGCGGTAGGTGACGATGAGCGAGCCGAAGCCCAGCGTTTCCAGCGTCATGTGCCCCAGGGGGCGCTGGACGGCACTGAGGTTGGGGCAAATCTGCCGAATGTGGACACCGGCTTTCAGGAACTCCTGTTCCAGCAGAATTTTGGCCGCGTCGCTGGAGAACAGACCCGCAGCGCCGGGGTTGCCAGCGGCTCTGAGCGTGGGCGGGTACCGCATGGCAGCCACATGGGCTTGCACCGCAGGATCGTTCGGGATCGCCGTCGGGCGCAGCACGTCTGACGTTGCGCTGTAGGTCTTTCTGTCCTCCAGCTCGATGGCGTGCCACCACGTGATATCGATATTCTTTCCCGAACCTCGGATGACTTCTTGAATCTTGGTGTTCGCGTAATACCGTCCGCCACTGTGCTCTGCGATGCAGATCACATGCACCTTAGCCTGCGCGGGCGCGTTGCCACCAATCCATCCTTCCAGATCACGTCGCACGCGGTTGCCGGTGAAAATGCCGTCATCCAAATAGATGAAGACTTCGTCACCTTGCCCGCAGTCGTCGATGCCGAATCCGTGCTCATCTTCCAGTTGCTCGGAGAACAGGGCGAGCATGTCGGTTTGGCTGCTGCCGCCGCCCTGAATATCGAGGAAGCTGGCGGATCGCCAGAACTTGTCGGGTCTGTCGCCGGTGAGCTTCTGAGTGCGCATCGCGCCACGGAGGAACTTGGCCACGTCCTCTTTCGAGAAATAGATTTTCTTGAGTACGTGGTCGATCTCTTGGAGGATGGGCAGCTGCACAGCAGCGTCGAATTGCTGCACCCAATGCTCGATGTGGTCGGGGATGGGCCGCGGGAGCGACCCGCCCCGATAGTCCTGAATCGTGTTGGCGATGGACGCCAAAAGGTCGATACGTTGGCTCATGCGGGCACGCCTCCCACGATCTTGTCTAGCAAGCCTTCAGTCTGCTGCTCCAGCTTGACGATGTCGGCGCGGATTTCTGCCAGCGTGCGCAGGGGCGTGGGCTTGTAGAAATAGCGGGCGAAAGAAATCTCGTAGCCGATCAGGGTCTTGTCCGTGGCGATCCATGCGTCCGGTGCGTGTGGCAGCACCTCGCGGGCGAAGAAGGCGTCAATACCGCCCGGCTCCTTCAACGGCACCTGCTCGGTGTCGCGCAGCTCGCTGTCGGGCTCGTACTCGACCATGAAGCGATCCTTGCCCACGGTTTCCAGGTACGCGCCGTCGAAGCCGGGCTCGAAGTGTTCCCCTGCCTTGAGCTTGCTGCGCTTGGCGATAACCGGCGGCGCGGTTTCGTCGCGCCAGCTCACCGCCTTGTAGATGGCCTTTTTCTCCGGCGCGCCGAGCTTGTCGCCCTGCGCCTTCAGGGCAGCATCGAAGCGGGTGCGGAACTCATTGTGGTCGTCGAACACAGCACTGCCCAGGGCCTGCTGCGCCCGTTGCGCTACCTCCATTAGCCCCTTGTCGCGCTGCCACGTCGATACGTCGAGCAGCTTCTTGCGGCGCTTGGCAGGCACGGCCTTGCGTGCGGCGGGTGCTTCACTTTCATCGCCGCTGTCGCCGTCTTCGCTGTCGTCGTCTTCGTTCTCGTCCTCACCCTTCAGCCACGCCTCGATGGCCGGTTTGCGCTTGGCGAACTCGGTATAAAGCGCCTCGCCGTGGGTGGCGTAGATCTCGGCGCGCAGCGCCTCATCGCCGGTGGCAAAACGCAGGGGCTCGATGCGTTCGTCGGAGAGTTGGCTTTTCAGTCGCAGCGGACGCTCGACGGTAATCTTCCAGTAGCCGAAGTCCTGGGTGTCGAACCATTTGGACTGGGCGGTTTCCTGCGCCTCGCCGAGGTAGAGGTCGAGGATTCGCTGGATGTCTCCGTCCGAGAGTTCGCAGTTCTTCTTGCCGAGGTTGCGGCGCAGCGGCTGGAACCACTGCGATGCATCGATCAACTGCACTTTGCCACGCCGCGCTTCGGCCTTCTTGTTGGCCAGCACCCAGATGTAGGTGGCGATGCCCGTGTTGTAGAAGATGTTGAGCGGCAGGGCGATGATGGATTCGAGCCAGTCGTTCTCCAGCACCCAGCGGCGGATGTTGCTCTCGCCCTGGCCTGCGTCCCCGGTGAACAGCGCTGAGCCGTTATGCACCAGCGCGATGCGGCTGCCCAGCGGCGTGTTGTGCTTCATCTTTTGCAGCTTGTTCACCTGGAACATGAGCTGCCCGTCGCTGGAGCGGGTGATGAGCTTGAATTCGGCGTTGCCCGCGTGGCTGACGATGAAGCGCGGGTCATTGAATTCCTTCTTGCCGCCCATGCGGTCCAGATCGGTCTTCCAACTCTTGCCGTAGGGTGGGTTGGAGATCATGAAATCGAATTCGCGGCTGCGGAACTGGTCGGCGGACAGGGTGGATTTGTCCGCGCCGCCGACGATGTTCTCGGCCTCCGCTCCTTCGCCCTTCAAGAGCAGGTCGGCCTTGCAGATGGCGTAAGTTTCGTCGCTGATTTCTTGGCCGAACAGGTGGATGGATACTTCCTTGCCGTGCTGGTCGGCCAGTTCGTGTAGCGCTTCCTCGGCCACGGTGAGCATGCCGCCGGTGCCGCAGGAGCCGTCGTAGAGCGAATAGGTGCTGGACTCGATCCGGTCGGCCACCGGCAGGAACAGCAGTTTGGCCATGAGCTGCACCACGTCGCGCGGCGTGAAGTGCTCGCCTGCCTCTTCGTTGTTGTCTTCGTTGAAGCGGCGGATCAGCTCCTCAAACACCGTGCCCATGCCGTGGTTGTCCAGCGCGGGTAGCTTGATGCGGCCGTCGGCATCCTTCACGGGTAGCGGCGCGAGATTGACCTCGGGGTCGAGGAAGTCGTCGATCAGGTAGCCGAGGACGTGGGAATCCACCAGCTTCTGGATCTGGTTGCGGAAGTTGAACTTGGTGAGGATTTCCTGCACGTTGGGCGAGAAGCCGTCCAGGTACGCAATGAAGTCATCGCGCAGCCGCTGCCCCGCCGCGCTGGCCTTGAGCTTGGCCAGCGTGAACTCCGAGACGTTGTAGAACGCCTGGCCTGCCGCCATGCGCAGCGCGCCGTCCTGCTCGGCCACCTTGTGGGTGTCGAGAAACCTCTTGCGCTCGAGCACCGCGTCCTTGGTGGCTTCGAGTACGGCGTCGAGCCGTCGCAGCACGGTGAAGGGCAGGATCACGTCGCGGTACTTGCCACGTACGTAGACGTCGCGCAGGCGGTCGTCAGCGATGTTCCAGATGAAGTCGGAAATCCACTTGATCTGGCTTTGGTCTTGTTGTTGGTTCTTCTGCATCGATACGTTCCTCAACTCGCCGCCGTGCCTGTGGAGACGGCGAGATTCCAATGGTCTTTGAGGACGCCCACAAGGCGTTTCTGGCGTTCGGCCAGAAGCGTGGGCGTCCACTCGTTTTCTGCTCTGACTTCCTGCGTCAACACGAAGGGCGACGCCTTGCCTTTGCCCTTGAAGTAGGCGTCCTTCTTCTTGGCAAAGTCATAGTTGCTGGCAGACGAGTTCTTGTTCCTATCCAGCGGAACCAGATTGGCCAGACGGTGCGTCCAGCCGTCGCGCTCGTCTTCATCCGGGAACCACTTGATCCAGTCCGAACCGTCTGGCGGGGTTTGCGGCAGAACGTGCTCCAGAGACACGGCATCTTGAAGCTGCACGCCGGGGGCGCGCACCAAGGACTCAAGGCGCAAGACCAGCGCCATCCGTGCCTTGGGCAGATCGTCGTAAACGTCTCCATCGAGTGCCGCGACGAACTTGCGCTTTTGCGCGTCTGTCAGTGTCAGCGTGGTGAGCGCAGCCAGATCCCCCTTGAAGGCCTCCGGTTCAATTTCCTTGGTGAGCGCGGCGTAGGTTTCGATGCGCTCGTTGATGCCCACCTTGGTGACCAACAGGAAATAGGTCAGGCGTTCCAGTGACTGGAAGAACTCTGCGAGCAGTTTGGGTTGCTGCCGGAAGCGCTTGAAGTAGACCAGTGCCGGGGGCACCCAGTCCTTGAAGTCCACGCGGTTGAGCCAAGACAGGTGTTCGTTGATCGTCTCGGCGTGTTCGGTGGCCTCGAAGTCTGCATCGCGCACGAAGTCCCACACTTCGGCATAGGGTTTGATGACCTTGTCGACGAGGTCGATGGGGGTCTTGTACTCGGTGACGTGCTCCTGGAACTCCTTGACCAGGATGTACTTCTGCTTCTTCTTGGCGTAGATGCTGCGAATGTGGCCAAACAGGTCACCGAAGGCGTCGCGGCCCAGCGAACTTTCGATCCGGCTCCACTCTTTGGCGTAGGCGCGGCTCTTGACGTCGCCTGCCGTGGTGCGGATCAGGCCAAGGACCTGCGCCTTGATGATGTCGATAGGCGCGAGGTCGAGTCCCCGGTTGTTGAGTACGGAGAAGATGCGGTATGCGGCTTCGAGGTCGGGCGTGGAGATGACAACCAGCGAGCAGTCGTTGGCGAGGAACTGCCACAGCGCAATGAGGTCGGCAGGCGGAAGCGCCTTGGCCTTTTCGAGCAGCAGCGTGGCGTTTTCACGGTAACGCAGACGGCTGTCTTTCAGCTTGTCCGTACTGGCGACCAACTGTGCGATGCCACCCGGCTCCTGAATATTGGAGCGGAAGAAGTCGGCATCTTCCTCGCGGGCAGTCAGGCGGTACTCGTTTTTCTCGCCAAGACTGACCTTGCCCTTTTTGTAGAGGAAATCAGTGATGTCGTCTGCCGCGTCCGGCATCACGGTGCGCAACACGGCGAACAGCATTGTGAGCGTAGACAGGCGTTGCTGGCCGTCGACCACCGATGACTTCGGGTCCCGGTCGTTCTTGATCAGAACAATGCTGCCGAGGAAGTATTGGCTGCTGGCCCCCGAGACACGCGCGTCCTGCATCGCCGAGTACAGATCATCGAACAGCTCTGTGGCCTGCTCGGTTGTCCAGGCGTAGGGGCGCTGGTAGTCCGGAATCTCGAACTGGTAGCTGCCTTCGAAGATCTCCCGGATCAGTTTGTCGTGGGCTTCAAGTGTCTTGGCCATTGGTCTTCTTCTTTCCTATCGTTTCTTTGGGCTGATTGGGGCTTGGTAGCCCGGAGCCAGCTTGGCGTTCTCGACGCCGTACAGCGCCAGCGGATCGCTGAGCCACAGGCGGTACTGTTCTTCCTTGAGCCGATGGTCGGGCGAGCAGTCCACGCTCCAGCGCAGCAGCATGTAGCCCGCGACGGCGGCGCGAACACGCATCCGGATCGAGCCGTCGGTCATCCCGTAGTCCATCTTGATGATCTCGGGGCGCTCAAGGCGCGGGTGCGGCACGAAGTCCAGCTCGACGATGCGCGTCCACTGGATGTCGTTGTCCGGACGCTCGTTCGCCTGCGGCTCCTCATCAAGAAGGGTCGGCGCTTCGATGCGCGTGACGACAAAGTCCCGAAACTCCCCGCTCTTGCGATCAAAGGCCCGGACGTGCCAACGCAGACCGGTGTCCACCAGGGCAAAGGGCACGATGACCCGCTCGGACTCTCCGCTGCTCATCGAGTGGTAGCGGATGGCGACGGGTCGCTTGGCGTGGATCGCCCGGCAGACCGGGGCCAACACATCCATCCTGGGGTTGCTCAGAGCGGTAGGCGACTCGCACGGCAGCAGCGGCTGCGTTGCGCCGGTCACGCCATCGCCGAAGCCCAGAGCCAGCGCCGACAGCACGCGCTGCGATGCGTGGTCGAACAGCGGGGAGAACGCCTGCCCGATGCGGTAGATCTTGTTGCTGCCGTCGAAGGTGATGTTCTGCGGCGCGATTTCCCGGTACAGCGCCAAATCGCGTGTCGCCCCTGCCGGAGCAACGCCAAAACGGTCGATCAGGTCGGGGCGGCCAATCTCACCGAAGAAGTAGAGCCGGAAGTCGATGTAGGCCAGCCGCTCGCGCTGGGCGTGGCTCAAGCTCTCAACGCGCTGGGGATGCATGGTCAGGTGATCCTCACCCACGGAAGATGACGGTTAGACCGAAATTGGTTGTTCGATTGCTCATTTCTAGGCAGTTTACATCATCAAATTGATGACATAATACTCTGCGACGGAAGCTGGGGCAATGAGGTATGGCGAGTGAATGCCGGGGTAGTGTGAAGTTGATCGGTTTGCGCTCCTCGCCGTCCAGGATTTCGCTTGTCGTAAGGTGAAGCGTGGAATCGAGATCACTGCCATTCCCTACATCTGCCCCGCAGGCTTCTGGACGATTGGTTACGGCCACTTCTGCGATCCGAAGCATCCGCCGATCACGGAGGCAGAAGCCGAGGCCTATCTGGCGCGAGATCTGCAGACGGCTCTGGCGGCGACGCTGCGCTACTGCCCTGTGCTGGCCACCGAGCCCGAGAGCCGGATCGCGACCATCGTGGACTTCACGTTCAACCTCGGGGCGGGGCGGCTGCAGACCTCGACGCTGCGACGGCGGATCAACCAACGAGACTGGAGTGCAGCCGCAACAGAGCTGCGTCGATGGGTCTATGGTGGCGGCAAAGTGCTGCCGGGACTCTTCGCGCGACGAGAGGCTGAAATTTCCTTACTGGACACCAAAGTGTAGGGCATCGAGTTTCTGCGGCGCGAATACTTCATGCATCCCATCGTTATTCTTTGCCGATCCCCAGAAGTCATCAACTCCAGATCAGGCGCCAGGTTGCAACTCCACGCGCACTTCCCGTGGCTTACCGGCCCGCTCGACTGACAAGACCACAACATCTCCTACCTTTTGGTCGTCAAGCCGTGCGAGCAGTTTGGCGACATCGTCGACGGGAGCGCCGTCTATGCCTGTGATACGGTCTCCCGGCACGATGCCTTCGGGGCCAACGGTGATACCGCTCAGCCCCGCCTTTTGCGCCGCTGAGCCAGGGGCGACACGGAGCACAAACACGCCTTGGGTACTGGTCAGTGCCTGCAATCGGCGGTTGAGCTGCTCGTCTACCTCGATCCCAAGCGCCGGACGGATGTATTTGCCGGTCTTGATAAGTTGTGGCACCACACGCATGACCGTGTCCACCGGTACGGCGAAGCCAATCCCAGCCGATGCACCGGAAGGGCTGTAGATCGCTGTGTTGATGCCGATCAGACGGCCGGCGGAATCGAGCAACGGCCCACCCGAGTTGCCGGGGTTGATAGCGGCATCGGTTTGAATCAGGTGTTCGATGGTCACTCCGCCAGATTCTCCGGGCAGCGATCGATCTAGCGCGGACACGATGCCGTTGGTGAGTGTCCAATCCAGGCCGAAGGGGTTGCCGATGGCGAACACCTTTTGTCCCACCTTGAGGTCTGCGCTGGTGCCGACCGGAACGGCGGGCGGGCGCTGGAAGCCGACGCCGATTTTGAGCACCGCGATATCGTGTGCCGGACTCACTCCGACCAGCGCGGCTTGGTAATCGCGGCCGTCGGCCAGTTTGACCGTGGCCTCCGACGCCCCCTGAATCACATGAAAGTTGGTAACGACATGACCGGCGTCATCCCAGATGAAACCCGAACCCGTCCCGCGCGGCACGGAAAAGACGTTGCGCGTCCAGACATCTCGTACCAGTTGGGACGTCGTGATGTAGACCACCGATCCCCGGGATTTCTCGAACAGTTCGATGGTGGCCTGTTCGTCAGCGGCCAGATCGCCACGCGGCGTGACGGTGCGCTCAGCGGCTTGGCGCGGGCTGAACCAGGCCTCGATGGCGGGCAGGAACTGCCAGAACAGCATGAGTGCGGCAACGCACGCAGTGATGAAGAGCCACCGCCGGACGAAATGATCCGGAGCTGGGCGTTGTGGGTAAGGATCGTGGTAAGCCATGGCGGGGGTTCCTTTCGAGTGATTTAGCGCCAAAGGCCGCTCAGGCCCCGGCGTGGCGGGCGCATCGGGGCGAACGACCTTGGCGCGAGATATTCCGTTTGGTACGGCAGGGCCTGCGATGGCTGAGGCGCCAACGCCATCAGGCGCGCGATACGATCCTCTGTCGCCGGATGCGTGCGCAACCAGGACGGTTCGGGATTCCCCCAGCCGGGCAACAACCAGGCTCGCCACGAGCGGCTCACCCGCTCGATCTTCGCCAGCGCCGAGGCGAGCCCGTGCGGATCTCCCGTCAGCTCTACTGCCATCCGGTCGGCATCGAACTCTCGCACACGTGACAGACCCAACTGTGCGAGCAGTGCAAGTTGCGGCGAAGCGGCCAACAACAGTAAGCCAATCCAGTTAATTTCTGCTGCACCGACCAGCAAGGCTGGCATGCTGATCAGGAGCGCGACCTGACCCAACAACGCCAGCAGGTTCGTGAGCCGGCTGATCGAATCGGCCAAGCCCATGACACGAAGATCTTCTTGAGCGATGTGCGCGACTTCATGCGCCAGCACGGCTTGCAGTTCGCGCATACTCAGGCTGCGGAGCAGGCCATCGGTGAGGGCAATGGAGGCAAGGCGCCTGGAGCCGGTGGCAAAGGCATTGACGATGTCGCTGGGCACATAGTACGGAACCGGCGTGTTCGGCAATCCTGCGCGAGCTGCGAGCGCTCGCAGCAACGACCAGATTGCGGGGGCTTCATCAGGGCGCAAGGGACGGGCGCCATACAGACGCAAGGTCATCGCGGAGGCGGCGACAGGTTCGATCAGCAGGGTCAATGCGCATGTTGCCAGTGCCAGCCAAAGGCCAATCTCGCCGAACAGCAGACTGCCAGCGGCAGCTGCGATCCCCACCAGGGTCAAAACCAGCAGCGCGGTTTGAAAGCGATTGAGCCAGCGGTGCCTCGACCTGGCATCGTGTCGGCCGACTAGACCATAGGGGGTCATGCCTCCATTACTCGCTCTTGCGGTCATCGCGTTCACGCATGAGCCAATAGGTCAGACCCAAGGCCAGTACCGTCCCCGCCAGCGCGGCCACTTTGGCAGGATCAACGTCGGGTTCTAGGATGATGAACTTGCGGGCCAGTGCCAGGATCGCGATCAGAATGACGGTCTTGACCTGGATGATGCTTTCCTTGCGCAGAGCCACTTTGACGATCGAATGCTTGAATTCCATGGCGATCAGCAGCGTCATGGTGGCACCGAACACCAGCTGGAAAACCTTATGATCCAGTGGATTCAGCGCATCCATGACGAGCAGTGTGAACACCAGCCGAATCAACTGAATCAGCGAAATCACAATTACCAACGCGATGACGCCCGAAAGCGTGATGGCAACGAACTGCTCGAAGCGCTCGTAAACCGTCATCAACCGCCACTGGGAGCGTATCTCGTCAAGGGCCGTGTGGCCAGATTCTTTATTCATAAGCGTTGCGCTCTCTCTTTCAATGAAACGTTAATGGAACGGAGAGTCCGAGAAGACGACTCGATCACACCTGAATCACCGGGGCAATTGCGAAGCCACCCAGCGCATAATGTCCTGCGCGCCCATGGCGCCCGCCTGACGTGCAACCTCATGTCCCCCCCGGAACAAAATCAGGGTTGGAATGCTGCGAATACCGAACTGGGCGGCCAGGTGAGGCTCGGCCTCGGTATTTACCTTGGCCAACCTCACCTTGGGTTCAAGCAGGGAGGCTGCCTGCTCGAACTGCGGCGCCATCATCTTGCACGGTCCACACCACGGCGCCCAAAAGTCAACCAGCAGCGGCAGGTCACTGCGCTCCAGATGACGGGCGAAGGTCGCTGTGGTCAGATCAATGGGTTCTCCGGTGAACAGCGGGTGCTGGCACCGCCCGCAATTGGGCTTCTCTGCCAACTTGTTGGCTGGCACGCGATTGATGGATTGGCAGTGTGGGCAGACGATATGAATGCTGTCACTCATGAGGGGGCTCCTTGGGACACAGAGGAAGTAATGGCTCCGGCAGTTGGGCCGCTGTGACATGGGGATTCGAGCTGTAGCCCTTGCGTCAGTTGCCGGATGCTGTATTCATCCAGCGTTTCCCGTGCGAGCAGTTCGCGCGCGCACCGCTCCAGCACTTCTCGGTTAATTTCGAGAATTCGGTATGCACGATCAAACACACCCATCACGATGTCACGGATGGCTTGGTCGATGCGTGTCTGAGTCGATTCGGCTACCCGGCAGCCACCCTGTACCAGTTCAGGCGCATCAAGAAAACGCGGCCTCTGTGCCTCAAAAGCAACGTACCCCAAGCCCTCATCCATGCCGAAGCGCGTAATCATATCGCGGGCGATGTCGGTGGCCCGCGCGAGATCGTCTGAAGCCCCTGTGGACAGCTCGCCAAACACGAGCTTCTCAGCCGCGCGCCCTCCCAGGAGCACGGCGATCTTGTGCTCCAGGTCGGCACGTGTCATCAGAAATCGGTCTTCGGTGGGCCGCTGCAGGGTGTAGCCGAGTGCACCGATGCCACGCGGAACGATTGAAATCTTGTGTACCGGATCGGTGCCGGGCAGCGCCAGCGCCACCAGCGCATGCCCCATCTCGTGATAGGCCACGGTTTCCCGCTCCTTGGGATTGAGCACTCGGTTCTTCTTCTCCAGGCCCGCCACGATGCGCTCGATGGCGGCGGTGAAATCCTGCAACTCCACGGCGGACGCTTTGCGCCGGGTCGCGGCCAGCGCGGCCTCGTTGACCAGGTTCGCGAGGTCTGCACCCGAAAAGCCCGTGGTCAGCGCAGCCACCTGTTCGAGATCGATATCCTGAGCCAGCGTCACCTTCTTGACGTGGACTTTCAGGATGTCCAGCCGTCCCTTCTTGTCGGGCCGGTCCACCAGCACCTGACGGTCGAAGCGACCGGCGCGCAGCAGCGCCTGGTCGAGGATTTCGGGGCGGTTGGTGGCGGCGAGGATGATCAGCCCGACCGAGCTGTCGAAGCCGTCCATCTCCGTGAGCAGCTGGTTGAGGGTCTGCTCGCGCTCGTCGTGGCCGCCGATGGGGCCGCCGACGCCGCGCGCGCGGCCCAGCGCATCGAGCTCGTCGATGAAGATGATGGCCGGCGCCTGCCCGCGGGCCTGCTCGAACAGGTCGCGCACGCGCGCTGCACCCACGCCGACGAACATCTCGACGAACTCCGAGCCTGAGATGGAAAAGAACGGTACCCCGGCCTCGCCCGCCACGGCCTTGGTCAGCAGGGTCTTGCCCGTGCCGGGCGGGCCAACCAGCAACACACCTTTCGGGATGCGCGCCCCGAGCCGTCCATACTCCTGCGGATTCTTGAGGAAATCGACGATCTCAACCAACTCCGCCTTGGCCTCATCGACACCAGCGACATCGGCAAAGGTCACGCCAGTGTTCTTCTCCATGAATACCTTGGCACGGCTCTTGCCGATGCTCAGGAAGCCGCCCATGCCCTGCTTCTCGGCGAAGCGGCGGAACAGGAAGAACCAGACGCCGAAGAAGGCCACCGCCGGCAGAATCCAGGAGAGCACATCACGTAGCCAGGTGCTTTCCACCACCCGCGCGTAAGGCACGTCGTACTTGGACAGCCGCTCGGCCAGGTCGGGTTCGACGCGAGTGGCCACGATGGTGGTCTTGCCCCGGCTGTCCGGCGATTTCAGGCGCCCGGTGACCGTGCGGTCCGACACCAGCACTTCGGCGACGCGCCCCTCGGCCAGCGCCTTCTCGAATTCGCTGTAGGGCACGGGCTCGACGGTCTTGGCCGCCTGCCAGTAGTTCTGCAGCGTCAGCAGCAACAGGCCGGCGACGATCCAGTAGCCAATGTTCCATTGATCTTTCTTTTCCATGGGCAATGTTCCTCGCAAGTCGTGCCGCTAGAGAATGGGGGTGAACAGACGGGCCACCCCGTCGCGCAAGCGGATGGCCAGCGGGCGGGCGCGCAACGCCATGGCCGATATCTCGTTCGATGCATCACGGGCGGCATCAAAAAGGGATGACAGCCGCCTAGACAGCGCGGTGTCGTACACCTCCACATTGAACTCGAAGTTGAGGCGCAGGCTGCGCGCATCCCAATTGGCCGAACCCAGGCAGCACCACTGGCCGTCTATCAGCATCAGCTTGCTGTGGTCGAACGGGCCAGGCCGTTCGAAGATGCGTACACCGTGCTCCAGCACCTGCCAGTAGTGGGCGCGCGCGGCCCATTGCACCGTGGGATGGTCGCCGTTTGCGGGCGTCAGCACCTCGACGCGCACGCCGCGCAACGCGGCCGTGCTCAGCGCCGCGATCATCGGCTGATCGGGCACGAAGTAAGGTGTCCAGATGCGCACCGAATGCTTCGCCGCGCTCAAAGCGCCCATGAAGGTCCAGCGCATCCTGTCCAGGGCCTCATCGGGACCGGCCTCGATGCCGCGCGCCCAAGAGGTTCCTTGCTCATCAGCCGTTGCGGGCGGTTCGCCCCAGAAACCCTTGCTGAGCCGCTCGCCCGTGGTATCGCACCAATCATCGGTGAAGCACCGCATCAGATGCGCAACCACCGGCCCGCGCAGACGAAAGTGCAAATCGTGACAGGCCTGCTCCGGCGCATCGGGCCGCCAATACGGGCTGCAGATGTTCATGCCACCGGTGAAACCTGTCTCGCCATCGATCACCAGCAGCTTGCGGTGATTGCGCAGATGCGCGGCATGCAGGCGCGCGGGAATCAACGTCGGGTTGAACGTAGCTGCCGGAACGCCGGCGCGTTGCAAGGCGCGGTAGGCGCTGCGGGGCGACCAGCGGGCATAGACGTCGTCGATCAGCACCCGCACTTGCACGCCGCGCTCATGAGCCCGGCGCAGCGCATCGACGAACTGCGCCCCGATGCCTTGGCTGTCGAAGATGTACGAAGCCAGCGCGACGCTGTGCCGCGCCGACTCGATGGCAGCGAGCATGGCCGGGTAGGCCTGCTCGCCATCGACGAGCGGCTCGATGCGGTTGCCGCTGGTCAGCGACTGGCCGGTGGCACGTCCCACCAGGTGCGCCAGGCCGGCAAACGGCGCCGATACGGCCTGGGGCATCGTAGGCACGAGGTCCTGCCGAACAGCAGGATCTGCCCCCGGAAACAGCCGCCGCGCCCGCCGCTGGTAACGGTTGATGCCGAACAGCCCATACAGCAGCGAACCGGCAAGCGGCAACAAGGCGATCAGCAGTACCCACAGCGTGGCCGATCGCGGGTCACGCTTGTAGATGATCGCGTGCCCCGCTGTGGGGATAGCGACCGCCAGCGACACGAGGGTGGCTGCCCATGTCAGCCCGTTGGGGTCGGACACGACAGCCTCCCCATGACTCAAGATTCGCCGCCCGCTGACTTCTTCTTGCGCGCAGGCTTGCTCGCGTCGCTCGGCGGCGTCTCGGCCACGTTCGCGGCATCGGGCTTCTCAGGCTCGGCCGGCTTCGCGGGTGGCTCCTGGCGCTCGAAGACCACCCGTTCGGCCTTGTCGTCCCAGCGGGCGCTGGCGTGATCGGCCTTGCCGATACCGCCACCCAGCATCTCGCGCGCCAGAGCAGTTTCCAGCTCGCTGCGGATCAGCCGCTTGAGCTCACGCGCGCCGAACTCGGGCTTGTAGCCTTCCTCCGCGAAGTGATCGATCAAGGTCTGATCGAAGGCGAGCGTCACGCCCTGGCTGGCGGCGTTGCGGGCCACACGATCGAGCTGCAGGCCGACGATATGGCGGATCTCCTCCTTGCCCAGCGCATGGAAGACGATGATCTCGTCGATGCGGTTGAGGAACTCGGGGCGGAAGTGTCCGCGCAGCACGTCCATCACCTCGCCCTTGGTCTTCTCGTATTCCTCGCCGGCGGCGCCACGGGCCTTCAGCCGACGCTGGATGATGTCCGAGCCCAAGTTCGAGGTGGCGATGATGATGGTATTGGTGAAATCCACCACCCGGCCCTTGCCGTCGGTGAGCCGCCCGTCGTCGAACACCTGCAGCAGGATGTTGTAGACGTCGGGGTGAGCCTTCTCGATCTCGTCCAGCAGCAACACGCTGTAGGGTTTGCGCCGCACCTTCTCGGTGAGCTGGCCACCCTCGTCGTAGCCGACGTAACCCGGAGGCGCCCCCACCAGGCGTGCCACGGTATGGCGTTCACCGTACTCGGACATGTCGATGCGCAGCAGAGCACCTTCATCGCCATAGATGGACTCGGCCAGCGCCTTGGCGAGCTCGGTCTTGCCCACGCCGGTCGGCCCGAGGAACAGAAAAGTCGCCACCGGCTTGCTGCCTTCGCGCAGGCCCGCGCGCGACAACCGCACGGCATCGGCCACCGCGCGCACTGCTTCGTCCTGGCCCACCAGGCGCTCGTGCAGCCGCTGCTCCAGATGCAGCAGCTTCTCGCGTTCTTCCACCGTCAGCTCGTTGACCGGAATGCCGGTCAGGCGCGAGACGATCTGCGCGACATGCTCGGCCTTGACTTCGGCGCTGCCCGAGGCGCGCTCGCGTTCCCATTCCTCGACAAGCTTCTTGAGTTCGGCCTCTTTGGCCTCGATGTGCTTGCCCAGCTCGGCGGCCTTGTCGTACTGCTTGCGCGAGGCCACATAGTCCTGCTCACGCCGCAGCTGGTGCAGTTCGGACTCCAGCTCTTGCACCACCAAACGGAAAGCCCCGGGCGCAGGCCCGGGGCTTTTTCGTTGTGCGCGCCGCGGGACGCCGGCGCGCGGCGTCGCCCGCTCACTGCGCCCGGTGGTAGGCCGGATCGGCCAGCAGTTCGCGGGTGGGCTGCTGCATCGGCACGTGGCGCAGCGCGGGGCTGTGGCTCGCGGTGAAGCCGCTGCCGCGGTCGGGGACGTACTCGGCCGAGACCCGGCTGTCGCCGACCCGGCGCAGCGGCGCCTGCCATTGCGCGCGACCCGCGGCGTCCAGCCGCACCGGATCGCCGGCGGGCTTGCCGTCGACCAGGAACCGCACGCTGCCGCGCGGCACCCCGCGCTGGGCGACGCGCGGCGTCACCTGCGCCAGGAACACGGCGGTGTCGTCGGGCTTGCCGGACACGGTCTCGAGCAGGCCGGTCATGGTCGCGGCGCGGCGCAGCCGGTCACCGGTCACCGCCGCGCGCGCGAACACCACGTCGCCGGTGGCGGTCACGTCGAACAGGCAGCCTTTGCGCGCACGCGCATCGGCCACGGGCGCGCAGGCCTTGCGCGCGAGCGCGGCGAAGCGCCGGTTCTCGGGCGGGATTCGCTCCGCCGGGAACGGATCGACCTTGAAGTCGCCCGGCGATCCGCCTTCGCGATAGTCGAACAGCGTCGTCTCGCGGGTGACGCGCCAGGTGTCGGCGAAGTCCGGACGCGTCCACGCCTCGCGGTCGAGCATGCCCATCAGGCCTTCGGTCGCCGGCGTGTGGTAGACGTGAACGTCGATGTACCACTGCTTCTGCGCGGCCCACCAGTTCGAGGTCGCGATCAGCGTGCTGCCGTCGGGGAAGTCGACCGTGAGCACGTTGTTCGGCGTGCGCTGCACGCGGCCGCCGCCGGACAGGTCGAGGCCACCCGCCGGCACCGTCACCTCGCCGCCGTCGATGCGCACCTGCAGGCCCGCCGGATCGGGCACGCCGTCCAGGCGCGGCTGCCAGGTCACGCGGTGCTTGCCGACGCGCGACGCCAACGCGGTGTTGACGCTGACCCACGGCGCCGAGGGCACCGGCGTCTGCCGGGTCTGGATTTCCAGTCCGCCGGGCTCACGCAGCGCGACGAATTCGCCGCCGACCTGGAAGTCGTAGTGCACGCCGTCGACGGTGGTGATGTGCGGATCGCCGTCGTTGATGCCGTCGTTGAGCGAACCGTAGTGCAGCAGTTCGTTCGGCGAGCCGGCGCCGGGACTGCCGACGCCGCCCCAGCCCGGAGTGACGGAAAACACGTTGTCCGCGGCATGGATCGCCGCCAGCACCATGGCCGGCGTCGCCATCGGATGGGTCTGCAGGTAGCGCGCCGCGACCCCGGCCACGTGCGGCGCCGCCATCGAGGTGCCCGACTTGGTCGCCGTGGCGCTGTCGCTGGCGATGCCCGCGGACAGCGTGTTCACGCCCGGCGCGAACAGATCGAGGCAGGTGCCGAAGTTCGAGAAGCCGGCGCGCGCGTCGTTGTTCGGGTCGACGGCGCCCACGGTGATCGCGGCGGGAACGCGGGCGGGCGACCAGTTGCAGGCACTGTTGCTGTCGTTGCCGGCGGCGACGACGTAGACGAAGCCGGCGTTGACCGAGTTGTTCACCGCGAGATCGAACGTCGGGCTCGCCGGCACCCGGGAACTGATGTTGACGACCGCCGGCCGCACGCCGTTCGCCGTCACCCAGTCCACGCCCGCGATCAGCGGCGCGAGATAGGTATCGACGCAGTCGCCGGCGCGGACCGGATGCAACGCCACCTGCTTGGCGATGCCGAACGTCGCCCCGCCGATGGTGCCGGCGACGTGGGTGCCGTGGCTCTGGCAGTCGCCGGTGCCGGCGCCGCCGCTCATGGTGTTGGTGCCGCCCGACACGCGCCCGCCGAACTCGTTGTGGGTCGCGCGGATGCCGGTGTCGATCACGTAAGCATGCACGCCGGCGCCGGTTTCGCTGTAGGTGTAGCGGTTGTCCAACGGCAGCAGGCGCTCGCTGGTGCGATCCAGGCCCGCGGGCGGGCCGACCTGCACCGTGTCGAGCAGGGCGACCTGGTCCGCTTCGATGTAGGCCACGTCCGGCGATGCGCGCAGCGCCTTGAGCGCGCTGTCCGGCAGCGTCGCACTGAAACCGCGCACCACCGAGGAATAGACGTAGCCGACCTTGCCGCCGAGCGCCGCGACGCGCTCGCGCATGGCGCCCGGCTGCGCGGCGGCCGTCGTGCCCGGCTTCAGCACGACGATGTACTGCCCGGGGATGCGCCGGGGCGCGTCGGCGTTGATCAGCGGCGCCTGGTCGGGCGGATCGGCCGGCGGATTGGCGGGCTGCGCGCCGGCCGGCGCCGTCGGCGCGACGGCGGCGAGTGCGAGCGCGAGGGAAAGGCCCGCGCGTCGCGCGTGGCGGATGTCGCGCGCGTCGCCCGACGCGCGCCGTTCGTTGCTGTCCATGAGGCTCTCCATGTGCTGTCGCTGGGATTCCGCGGTCGTTGAATGTCCCCGGCGCGTCTGTCCGCGGATCGCGGGCGCCGGCGGATCGGGCGGCGAAACCGGCGCACCCGGATCCGGTGCGTGCGCGGCCTCCCGCCTGCGTCCAAGCCAACGCCCAAGCCCGCACGGAACGGACACGGCGCGCGGACGCGGGGAAACGCTGGGGAAATCGCGAGCGAAACGCGGGCGCTCTCGGGCTAGACTCCGCGACGAACGGTCCCGCATCGGAGGCCGCCGCCGCATCCGGAGTGCGTTGTGCCGCCGACCATCGATGTCGTCGATCGCCTTTCCCGCCGCAGCGACCGCATCGCCGCCGGCCTCGTCGGCCTGCTCGTCGGCGACGCGCTCGGCGTGCCCTACGAATTCAATCCGCCGGAGCGGATTCCACCGGCATCGCAGATCGAATACGCGCCGCCGCCGGGTTTCGATCGCTCGCACAAGGGCGTGCCGCCGGGCACGTGGTCGGACGACGGCGCACAGGCGCTTTGCCTGCTGGCGTCGTTGCTCGAATGCGATCGACTCGACCTCGCCGACTTCGCACGGCGCCTCGTGCGCTGGTACGACGACGGCTATCTCGCCGTCGACGGCCACGTGTTCGACATCGGCATCACCACCGCGCAGGCGATCCGCGCGGTGAAGGGCGGCGAAGCGCCGGAACGCGCCGGTCCCGACGGCGTCAACAGCAACGGCAACGGCTCGCTGATGCGCGTGCTGCCGCTGGCGCTGTGGCATCGCGGCGACGACGCGGCGCTCGTGCGCGACGCCCGCGCGCAATCGCTGGTCACCCACGGCCACCTGCGCGCGCAACTGTGCTGCGCGCTCTACTGCCTGTGGGCGCGCCGGCTGCTCGACGACGTGGACGCGCCCTGGGACGACGCCGTGCGCACGCTGCGCGCGCTGATCGCCGACGAACCGGCCGCGATCGAGGAACTGGAATGGTCGATCCGCCCCGACGACCCGCCGATCGGCGAAGGCAGCGGCTACGTCGTCGACTCCCTGCGCTCGGCCCGCTGGGCCGTCGAAGCCCCCGATTTCGAGAGCGCCGTGCGCCGCGCCATCCGCCTCGGCCACGACACCGACACCACCGCCTGCATCGCCGGCGGGATCGCGGGGCTGATGCACGGGACGGACGGGATTCCGGCGCGGTGGCGGGAGGGGTTGCGGGGCCGGGACCTGTACCGGCCGCTGCTCGCCGGACTGGCCGGATGACGCCGGCGGCGGCCGGCCGTCCACCCGCGGCCGGCCCGCCGCCGGCCGGCTTCCGAAAAAAATCGTGGTCGATTGTCGAAAGGGCGCCCCCGGGCGTGTCATCCCATCAGGAAAGGCCGAAATGCACGGGCATGCCGCCCGGCCGGCGTTCCGACAGGAGACCTGATCCATGACCGTTTCGACCTTCGCGACGCCCGCGACGCCCCGGCCCGCCCGCAGCCGCCTGCCGCTTGCGGCCGGCCTGCTGGGCGTCGCCTGGAACCTCTTCGGCGTGGTCCAGTGGGCGTTGTCGCTGGGCGCCACCCCGGAATCGCTGATGGGCGGCGGCCTGACCCGCGCCCAGGCCGATCTGTATCTTTCGCTGCCGCCGTGGATGACGCTGGCGTTCGCCGTCGGCGTGTTCGGCGGACTGCTCGGCAGCGTCGCGCTGCTGCTGCGCAGGCGCTCGGCGGCGCCGATCCTCGGCCTCTCGCTCACGGCCTATGGCGTGCTGTTCGCCGGCGACGCGGCGCTGGGCCTGTTCGCCGCCATCCCGCACCAGCTCGCGATCCTGTCGATCGTGGTCGCGATCGCGATCGCGCTCTACGCGATCGCCCGGCGCACCCGCGCCGAAGGCGGCCTGCGCTGATCCTGCCGTTCCACGATCGCAGCTTCGATCCCGCGTCATCCACACGTCGTACCGCTCGCCCTTGCCGACACCCAACGAGGAGGCTCCATGCAATTCATGCTGATGTTCAACGAACCCGCGGACGGCTTCGACCGCCGCCAGGACCACGCCGACACCGCCGCCTACTGGGGCGCGTGGAACGCCTTCATCGGCGCCATGTCCGAGGCCGGCATCATCGTCCGCGGCGACGCCCTGCTGCCGCCGCACACCGCCTCGACCGTGCGCGTCCGCGACGGCCGGCGATCGGTGCAGGACGGTCCGTTCGCCGACGCCAAGGAACAGCTCGGCGGCTACTTCGTGATCGAGGTGCCGGACCTCGACACCGCCCTCGACTGGGCCGCGCGTTCGCCTTCGGCGCTCGAGGCCGCCGTCGAAGTGCGTCCGGTGCTGCAGATGGCCCCGCCGGCGCCATGAGCGAAACGGCCACCCGCGCGGCCGAACGCGCCGCGCGGGTCTCCTACGGTCGCATCCTCGCGATCCTGGCGTCGCGCACGCGCGACATCGCCGCGGCCGAAGACGCGCTGGCCGAGGCCTTCCTCGCCGCGCTGCGGAGCTGGCCCGTCCACGGCACGCCCGACCATCCCGACGCGTGGCTGCTGACCGTGGCCCGCAACCACATGCGCAACGTCCACCGCCATCGGGCCGTGGCCGAAGCAGCCGTCGCCGACCTGCTGCAGTCGACCGACGAAGCCGCGCCCGAGACGGACACGCTGCCCGACGAGCGCCTGAAACTGCTGTTCGTCTGCGCGCATCCCGCGATCGACCCGGCGATCCGCACCCCGCTGATGCTGCAGGTCGTGCTCGGGCTGGACGCCGCGCAGGTCGGCCGCGCCTTCCTGGTCGCACCGACGACGATGGGCCAGCGCCTGGTGCGCGCCAAGGCCAAGATCCGCGACGCGGGCCTGCGCTTCGAGGTCCCCTCGACCGACGACATGCCGGACCGCCTGGCCGACGTGATGGAAGCGGTCTACGCGGCGTACGGCGCCGCCTGGGACGGCATCGCCGGCGCGGACGAGGCCGCGCCCGAACTGGGTGAAGAAGCCCTCTTCCTCGGCCGCCTGCTGGTCGGGCTGCTGCCGGACGAACCCGAGCCCAAAGGCCTGCTGGCCCTGATGCTGTACTGCGAATCCCGCCGCGCCGCCCGGCGCGACGCCGACGGCCGCTTCGTGCCGCTGGCGGCGCAGGATCCCCGCCGCTGGAACGCCGGCATGATCGTGGAGGCCGAAGGCCTGCTCACCGCGGCCGCCCGCAACGCCCGCTTCGGCCGCTTCCAGTGCGAAGCGGCGATCCAGTCCGTCCACGCCCAGGCGGCGATCACCGGTCGGGTCGAACACGCCGCGCTGGCGACGCTCTACGGCCTGCTCGCCGCCCGCTGTCCCAGCATCGGCGCCAGCGTCGGCCGGGCCGCCGCGCAGTGCGAGGCCGGCCAGCCCGACACGGCCAGGGCGACGCTCGACGCCCTGCCCGAACGCGATGTCGCCGGCTACCAGCCGTACTGGGTCACCCGCGCCCGCGTGCTCCGCGCGCTGGGCGACGACGCCGCCGCTGAGCACGCCCTGCGCACCGCGATCGGCCTGACCTCGGACCCGGCCGTGCGCGCGTTCCTGACGGCACGGTCGTAGGCCGGAACATCGATCGGGCGTCCTTTCGCGAACCATGCGCAGGGCGCAGGGCCTCCGGCCCGCGCGAGGCTCATCCCGAAACCGGAGGGGCTTCGCAGGCCACCAGATGCCCCCACACCCCGGCCAGCGAGACGAGGTCCTGGCGGTTGTGGTCGACGACGCGGCGGAGGTCGCGGGCGGAGCCGCCGCGGAGGTAGCGCAGCCAGGCGGCAGGCGCCTCGCTGCCGGGCAGATCGTCCTCGCGGACGATGCCGAGGACGCGGCGTTCGATCGTCGCGAGGCGGCAGTTCTCCCAGCGGCCGCGGTAGCGGCGGCGGACCGGATGCAGCAGATCGACGTGGTCGCAGGCGGGCAGCGGGTTGGCCATGCGCGCCAGGCGGTAGCGGGCGGCCAGCAGCGGCGCGTCGTAGCTGCGGCCGTTGTAGCTGGCGAGCACGGTGCCGGACGACAGCGTCTCGGCGAAGGCGGCCAGCAGGTCGCGCTCGGCGGCCATCGCGGTGAGGTACCACTGGCGCACGCACAGGCCGGCGTCGGTCCAGCGCGCGGCGCCGATCATGAAGGCGCGGGTGCCGGTGCCGCCGGCGAGGCCGGTGGTCTCGGTGTCGAAGAACAGCACGTCGGCGGTGGCGATGTCGTCGTCGCGCCGGGCGAACCCCAGCGGCATGCGTGCGGGCAGCGGATCCCAGGGCTGCAGCGATTCGATCAGGCGCAGTCCCGGCGCGATCTCCTCGCCCGTGAGCGCGCGATCGTGCGCGTCGGGCACGGGTCGGGTGAGCGCAGGCGCGCGCACGCGCAGCAGCCGGCGCAGATCGTCGATGGTCTGCGCGGGCGTCGCGCGCGGCGCGGCCACGGTCACCGCCGCGCGCGGGGCAGAAGCCTCCTGCCCCGCCTGCCGGCGCAGCGTGCGCAGGCGATCAAGCGTGGCGGCCTGCGTCATCCTCGCCCCCTCTCCCCAACCCCTCTCCCACGAGGGGAGAGGCACGCAAAGCAAACGCCGCCGCAGACCCCGCGCCTTCCTTCTCCCCGCAAGCGGGGAGAAGGTGCCCGAAGGGCGGATGAGGGGCGAAGCGCGGCAAGCGCAGGCGCAACCGCCTCCCTCTCCCCAACCCCTCTCCCGCGAGGGGAGAGGGGCTCGGCACCGGCTCCGGCCACGACCCCGCGCTTTCCTTCTCCCCGCAAGCGGGGAGAAGGTGCCCGAAGGGCGGATGAGGAGCGAGGCGCGGCAAGCGCAGGCGCAACCTCCGCCCTCTCCCCGACCCCTCTCCCGCGAGGGGAGAGGGGCTCGACGCCGGCTCCGGCCACGACCCCGCGCTTTCCTTCTCCCCGCCCGCGGGGAGAAGGTGCCCGAAGGGCGGATGAGGGGCGTGGCGCGGCAAGCGCAGGCGCAACCTCCGCCCTCTCCCCGACCCCTCTCCCGCGAGGGGAGAGGGGCTCGACACCGGCTCCGGCCACGACCCCGCGCTTTCCTTCTCCCCGCAAGCGGGGAGAAGGTGCCCGAAGGGCGGATGAGGGGCGAAGCGCGGCAAGCGCAGGCGCAACCGCCGTCCTCTCCCCAACCCCTGAGCGCGGCTTGAAGTCCGCCTCGTGCCGGACCCTGCGCCTTCCTGCCATGCGACTCATCCCGGCCCATCGACCGCCGACAGCGCGGCGAGCACGCGTCGCGCGTGGGCCTTCGGCGTGGCGTCGCGCGCGGCTTCGTCCGACGGCAGCACCGGGCCAACGCAGGCCGGGCAGCCGGCGATGCAGTCGCAGCCGTCGATCAGGTCGATCGCGCGGCGCAGCAGTTCCGCCTGCCGCGTCCACAGCGGCTCGGACAGGCCAACGCCGCCGGGGTAGTTGTCGTAGAGATGGAGCGTCGGCGTGAACGCGCCCTGCCCGTCGTCGGGCATGGCTTCGTCGCCGACCATGCGCATCTGCCCGCGACCGCGCGCGTCGGCGGCGACGAACCAGGCGCCGTCGCCGCTGCCCACCGCCTTCTGCAGGTCGGCGGCGTCGGCCATCACCGCGATGCGGGCGACGGTGTGCACCGCGTGCGCCGCGCCGAGGAAACCATCGAGCGCGTCCTGCCGCGAGACGAACAGGCCGTCGAGCACAGGCTGCGGCAACTGCCACCACACCGCGGTGGTGTGCATCTCGGCATCGGGCAGGTTCACTGGCCCGTAGCCGATGTTCTCGTGGGTGTAGTAACGGATCTTCTTGTAGCCGGACACCCGGCGCACCACGTGGACCTCGCCGTGGTGGCAGCCGCCGGCGCCGGCGACCACGCCGTCGAACGATTCCAGCACCTTCAACTTGGTGTAGTCGATGGCGTCGGTGTAGTAATCGACATGGGTACGCGTGACGTAGGCCTTGCGGCCTTCCCAGTCGAGGCGTTCGACCTGGTACGGCGTCGACTGCACCATGTGGATCGCGCCTTCGTACAGCAGCAGCGGCGCGGAGCTGAAATCGACCTCGGCGATGATGACCTGGCGGCCGTCGCTGCGGTCGACCACCACGAAATTGCCGTCCGCGACCGAGCGCAGGCTCACCGCGTTCGCCGGATAGCTGTCGGCGATCCATTCCCACGCGCCGCCTTCGGCGTGCAGCACGCCGTCCTCGGCCAGCAGTTCGAGGTAGACCTGCGGCTCGACCGGGCCGAACGCGTCGCCGTCGCGGAACGGCAGCTCGAACGCGGCGCAGCGGATGTGGTCGAGCAGGATCACCGGCTGGTCCGGCGCGATGCGCGCGTGCTCGGGCGGCGCCGACGAGAAGAATTCCGGATGGCGGACGATGTACTGGTCCAGCGGATCGGAACTGGCGACCAGCACGCCCAGCGACGGCTGCCGCCGGCGACCGGCGCGACCGATGCGCTGCCACGTCGCGGCGATGCCGCCGGGGTAACCGTTGAGCACGACCACGTCGAGGCTGCCGATGTCCACGCCCAGCTCCAGCGCGGAGGTGGCGACGATGCCGTCGACGCGGCCGGCGCGCATCGCGCGTTCGGCCTCGCGGCGCTCGGTCGGCAGGTAGCCGCCGCGATAGGCGCGGATGCGCGCGGGCTTGCGCGGATCGTGGTCGAACACGTCCTTGAGGTACTTGGTCAACACTTCGACCATCGTCCGCGACTGCGCGAAGACCAGCGTCTTCAGCCCGGCCTTGATCGCCATGCGCGCGATGCGCGTGCTCTGCGACCGCGCGGACGCGCGCAGGCCGAGGTCGGGATTGGTCACCGGCGGGTTCCACAGCAGCACGTGCCTGTCGCCGGTCGGCGCGCCGGACTCGGTGATCGCGGTGACGCGGCGGCCGATCAGCGCCTCGGCGTGCGCCCGCGGGTTGCCGATCGTCGCCGAGCACAGGATGAACTGCGGGCGGGCGCCGTAGAACGCGCAGATGCGTTCGAGCCGGCGCAGCACGTTCGCCAGGTGCGAGCCGAACACGCCGCGGTAGGTGTGGATCTCGTCGATGACGACGTAGCGCAGGCGCTCGAACAACTGCGCCCACTTCGTATGGTGCGGCAGGATGCCCTGGTGCAGCATGTCCGGGTTGGTGACGACGATGTCGCCGTTGAGCCGGATCGCCTGGCGCTGGTCGCCGGGGGTGTCGCCGTCGAAGGTGGCGGCGCGCACGCCGAGGTCGCCGGCCTTGGTCAGTTCCAGCAGCTCGGCGACCTGGTCCTGCGCCAGCGCCTTGGTCGGGAACAGGTAGAGCGCTTTCGAGGCCTGCGCCTGGCCGCCATCGCGCAGCGCCGAAGCGACGACCGGCAGCGTGTAGCACAGGGTCTTGCCCGACGCGGTGGGCGTGACCACGACCACGTCCTCGCCGCGCTGCGTCGCCGCCCACGCCTCGGCCTGATGACTGTACAGCCGGTCCAGGCCGCGGGCGCGCAGCGCGTCGGCGAGCCGCGGCGGCAGGTCGTCGGGAAACTCGGCGTAGTGGCCCTCGCGGCCGGGCACGCGGATCGCGCCGGTCACCCGGTCGGGGTACTTGCCGGACAGGCGCACGGCCAGCGACGCGCCGCTGGCGGGCGTGGGCGGCCGCGCGGGCCCGGGCAGGAAATCGGCGGGCAGTTGCGGCAATGCGGACGCTGGTTGGGGTACGGCGGACATCGGCGGCACCGGGACGACGGGCCGGCAGGTGTACGCCGGGGATGTCTCACGAGGTGAGATCGTCGGTTTTCGAGGATACGGGGACGCGGGCCCTCCATCGCCGTCACCCCGGCGAAAGCCGGGGCCCCGCTTTTGGGTACATCGAACGATGCAGTGCTTCCGAATGACCAGGCAGAGCGAAAGGCTGGGCCCCGGCTTTCGCCGGGGTGACGGAGGATTTCGGTGACGGAGGATTTCGGTGGCGGTCGATGCGGGGAGGCGGTTCGTCCAGGTGACGCATCGTCGACGGCACGCTTACGATGGCGCTTCGCTTCCCCTCCCGCGCCCATGACCGACCTGTCCCGAAAATCGCTGCCGAAGATGCCGGCCGGCGTCTGGATGCTGGGCTTCGTCAGCCTGCTGATGGACGTCTCCTCGGAGATGATCCACAGCCTGCTGCCGCTGTTCATGGTCGGCACGCTGGGGGCGAGCGTGTTCGCGGTCGGGCTGATCGAAGGCGTGGCCGAATCGACCGCGCTGATCGCCAAGATCTTCTCCGGCGCGGTCAGCGACTGGCTGGGCCGGCGCAAGGGGCTGGCGGTGTTCGGCTACGCGCTGGGCGCGTTCACCAAGCCGCTGTTCGCGTTCGCGCCGAGCCTGGGCTGGGTGGTCACCGGTCGCTTCGTCGATCGCATCGGCAAGGGCATCCGCGGCGCGCCGCGCGACGCGCTGGTCGCGGACATCGCGCCGTCGGAGATCCGCGGCGCCGCGTTCGGGCTGCGCCAGTCGCTGGACACCGTGGGCGCGTTCGTCGGCCCGCTGATCGCCACCGGGCTGATGCTGTTGTGGGCCAGCGACGTGCGCGCGGTGTTCAAGGTCGCGATCGTCCCCGGCCTGCTGGCGGTGGCGCTGCTGGTGTTCGGCGTGCGCGAACCGGCGACGCACGCGCCCGCGACCCGCCGCGGCAATCCGCTCGCGCGCGCGCAGCTCGCGCGACTGGGCCCGGCGTACTGGCAGGTCGTCGCGATCGGCGCGGCCTTCACCCTCGCCCGCTTCAGCGAGGCCTTCCTCGTGCTGCGCGCGACCGACTGCGGGGTGGCGGCGGCGTTCGTGCCGCTGGTGATGGTGGCGATGAACGCGATCTACGCCGGCGTCGCCTACCCGGCCGGCGTGCTCGCCGACCGGATGTCGCACCGTCGGCTGCTGGCGATCGGCCTGGGGGTGCTGATCGTCGCGGACGCGGTGCTCGCCGGCGCGCGCGACTGGCCGGTGCTGATCGCCGGCGTCGCGCTGTGGGGCATCCACATGGGCCTGACCCAGGGCCTGCTCGCGGCGATGGTCGCCGACACCGCGCCGGCCGACCTGCGCGGCACCGCGTTCGGCATGTTCAACCTGGCCTCGGGGGTCGCGATGCTGGTGGCGAGCGCACTGGCCGGGCTGCTGTGGGACCGGTTCGGCGCGGCGACCACCTTCCTCGCCGGCGCGAGCTTCTGCGTGCTGACCCTGCTCGGGCTGGCGCTGCTGCGCGCGCGCCCGGCCGGAACGACGACGGCGCCCTGAGGCGCCGTCGGGACACGCCGCGAGGCGCGTCGGGGGATGCCGCGGATCTCGAGCCGGGGGTCTCGATCAGCCGCCGGCCTGGTTGGTCAGCGGCACCACGCGGATCTCGACGCGGCGGTTCTGGGCGCGGCCGGCGTCGGTGTCGTTGCTGGCGATCGGATAGCGCTCGCCCATGCCGACCACCTCGAAGCGCTGCCGCATCAGGCCCTTGCCGACGAGGTAGTTGCTGACCGACGCGGCGCGCTGCTCGGACAGCTTCTGGTTGTAGTCGTCGCTGCCGACGCTGTCGGTGTGGCCGCTGATCTCGACCACGGTCTGGTTGTAGTCGGCCATGGTGCCGGCGACCTGGTCGAGCGCGGGATAGAACTGCGGCTTCAGCGCGGCGCTGTTGAAGTCGAAGGTGACGGCATCGGGCAGGTTGAGCTTGATGACGTCGCCGTCGCGGGTGACCTCGATGCCGGTGCCGGCGGTGCGGCGGCGCAGTTCGGCTTCCTGGCGGTCCTGGTAGGCGCCGACGGCGCCGCCGGCGATGGCGCCGACGCCCGCGCCGACCAGCGCGCGCTGGCGGCGCTCGAGCGCGTCGTCGCCGCTGAGGATGCCGGCGACCGCGCCGATGGCCGCGCCGATCAGGGCGCCGTTGCGGGTGCGGTTGGGATCGTTGGGATCGCTGGTCTGGCCGGTGTAGGTGGCGCAGCCGCCGATCAGCAGGCTGGTGGCGAGCGCGGCGGCGACGGGGAGACGGATGGGCATGCGCATGGGGAGTTCCTCGGAAGGCGGCCTCGGGGCCGTTTGGCGAGGGTCACCCTAGTCGCCGGAACCTGAACGGTTCGCTGCCCGGGCGGAATGCCGGGCGGGCGTGCGCGATGCAGGGGGGCCTGCCCGCTGTCGCAGGCGCTCCGATCCTCGGTCCTTGATCTTTTCGTAGGAGCGACGTCAGTCGCGACCTCAGATCGCATCCCGCACGGGTCGCGACTGACGTCGCTCCTGCGAAAAGAAGATGGGCGGCGTCAGGTCATCAGGGCTTCGGCCGCCACCGAGTCCAGCGGCTGCTGCCAGTCGCCCATCAGCGCGAGATACAGCAGCTTGTCGAACTCGGCGCCGAAGCGCTGGATCACCGCGCGCGGGTCGGGCACGAGCTTGGCGTCGGCGATCAGGCCGAAGTGCACCCGGCCGTTGTAGCTGAGGATCGACAGGCCGATGCCGATCGAACCGGTCTGCGGCACCCAGAACATCATTTCGCGGATGCGGCTGCCGGCCAGGTACAGCGGCTGCTGCGGGCCGGGGACGTTGGTGGCGACCGCGGTCGCCTTGCGGCTGAACATGTCCAGCGCGATCTCCTGCACCGCCGACGGCGCCATGCCCAGCGCCGCCAGCAGGCCGTAGGCGACGATGGCCTGGCGCGAGCCCTTCAACTGGCGCATGCACTCGGCGACGTGCTCCAGCCGGCGGATCGGATTGCCGATGCCCACCGGCAGGTCGAGGAAGACCAGGCCGAAATGGTTGCCCAGCTTGCGCGCGTGCTCCAGCGGACGCAGGTTGACCGGCACCGTCGCGCGCAGGCTGAGGCCCTCGACCTGCTCGCCGCGCTCGATCATGTAGTCGCGCAGCGCGCCGGTGGCGCAGGCCATCAGCACGTCGTTGACGGTGCAGTCGCAGGCGCGGCCGACGGCCTTCACCTCTTCGAGATCCAGCGGCGGCGCCCAGGCCACACGCTTGCTGACGCCCAGCCGGCCGCGCAGCAGCGACGGCGGGTCGTCGGGCAGCGCCAGCGCCTGGACCAGTTCGCGGGCGATCTCCCCGCCCTCCTTCGCCAGCACGCCGGCGAGGGTCGGATCGCGGTACATGTCCATGCCCTTGCCGAACGCCTTGGCGCCGAGCTTGGCGTAGCGCTCCATCGCGCCGACGCGGTCGGCGACCTTGGCGCCGTCCTCCTTCAGCCAGGCCTTGGACAGCGGCGTGCCCTTCTCCGGATGCGCGGTGGTGTCGGTCAGCGACAGCAGCACCTGCACCAGCGCGATGCCGTCGGCGTAGCTGTGGTGGATGCGCGCGATCAGCGCCGAACCGCCGTGGTATTTCTCGACCAGGTGGAACTGCCACAGCGGCTTGGTCTTGTCGAGCGGGCTGGACGCGAGGTTGCCGGCGAAGCGCTCCAGCGCCTTCTGGTCGGCGCGCCCGGGCAGCGCGGACAGGCGCACGTGCCAGTCGAGGTCGAAATCCTCGTCGTCCTGCCAGGCCATGCCGCCGGGAATCTCCACCGGCTTCATGCGGAAGCGGGTGTAGGCGAGGAAGCGCTTCTCGACCACCTTGCGCAGCTTGGCGAGCGTGATCGGCTCGTCGAACATCAGCACGCCGGTGATCATCATCGGGTTGGTCGGCCGCTCCATCCGCAGCCAGGCGGTGTCGACCCGGGACATCGATTCCCGGCGCCTGCGCGACGACGCGGACGGCTGCGCGGACGCACCCGCGGACTGCTGTTCGGCCATGGTTTCCTCCCTCTTGCGCCGAGTGAACCATGGCCCCGTGCGCGGGTCAACGCGGCTCGGCGGCGCCCTCCCCGGCGATGCCGCGGTAGGCGGCGAGGGCCTGCTCGCGGCCTTCGGCAAGATCGACGATCGGCCGCCGCGGGTAGTCCGGCGCCAGCCGCGCGAGCGTGCGCGGCTCGGTCCACGGCGCGAAGCGCTGCGCCTTCGGCAGGCCCGCCAGCTCCGGCACCCAGCGGGTGATGTAGGCGGCGTCGGGGTCGAACTTCTCGGCCTGCGTCACCGGGTTGAAGATGCGGAAGTACGGCGCGGCGTCGGCGCCGGTGCCGCCGATCCACTGCCAGCCCAGGGTGTTGTTGGCGAGGTCGGCGTCGACCAGCGTGTCCCAGAACCAGCGCGCGCCTTCGCGCCAGTGGTAGCGCAGGTGCTTGCACAGGTAACTGCCGACGATCATGCGCACGCGGTTGTGCATCCAGCCGGTGGACCACAGCTCACGCATGCCGGCGTCGACGATCGGCACCCCGGTGCGGCCGTGGCGCCAGGCGTCGCGCAGGCCGGGATGGACCCGCGCCCAGGCGAAGTCGGCGAACCGCGGATTGAGGTTCTGCTCGGGGGTCTGCGGGAAGTGGTGCAGCAGGTGGTAGGCGAACTCGCGCCAGCCGAGCTGGCGGACGAAGCCCTCGGTCGCGGTGTCGCCGCCCGGGCGCGCCTCGCGCAGCGCGTGCACGATCCGCCACGGCGCGATCTCGCCGTGGTGCAGGTGCGGCGAGAGCCGCGAGGTGCCGGCGTGGTCGGGCCGGTCGCGCTCGCCGAGGTAGTCCGCCGCGGCGCCGTCGATGAAGGCCTCGAGCGCCGCGTGCGCGCCGGCCTCGCCCGGGGCGAAGCGCGACCAGAACCCGGCGTCCCAGTCGGGACGGGGGGTGAGCCCGAGCGCGTCGATCGACAGCCCGTGCGGGCCGTCGCCGGCCCTGGGCAGGGACGCCGGCGCCTCGCGCAGCGGCGGCAGCGACAGTCCCGCCGCGCCGGCGCGCCAGAACGGCGTGAACACCTTGTACGGCCCGCCCTGCTTGTTGAGCAGCTTCCAGGGTTCGATCAGCAGCGCGCCGTTGAAGCTCTCCGCGCGCAGGCCCTGGCGGCGGAGCATGGCCTTGATCGCGGCGTCGCGCTTCTCGATCGCCGGCTCGTAGCGGCGGTTCCAGAACACCGCCTCGGCGTCGCAGGCCGCGGCCAGCGTCTGCAGGGTCTGCAGGGTCGGGGCGTGGAAGATCCGCAGCCGCGACCCGCGCTTGCGCAGGTCGGCGTCGAGCGCGGCCAGCGACTTGCGCCGCCACGCCAGCACCGCGGCGCCCGGGGCCCAGTCGCCCTCCTCTTCCGGCGCGTGGATGTAGACCGGGATCGGCGCATAGCCGCCGTCGAGCGCGGCCTGCAGCGCCGGATGATCGGCCAGGCGCAGATCGTTGCGGAACCAGACGATGGCGTTGGGCATCAACTCACCTTGACCGCGGGCCTCACGCCCAGGAAGCCGCCGTCGACCGCGATCACCTGGCCGCTGATCCAGCCGGCGTCGGCCGAGACGAGGAACGCCGCCAGCGCCGCCGCATCGTCCGCGGCGCCGTGCCGGCCCAGCGGATACTGGGCCGAAACCGCCCTGCGCGCCAGATCGCCGGAGACGAACTTCGCCGTGGCCGGCGTCTCCAGCAGCCCCGGCGCGATCGCGTTGACCCGCAGCCCGAGCGCGGCGGCGTCCGCGGCCAGCGACCGGGTCAGCGCCTCCACCCCGCCCTTGGCCGCGGCGATCGCCGGGTGGTTGCCCACGCCGACCCCGGCCGCGACCGAGCTGAAGAACACCAGCGCCCCGCCGCGGCGCGCGGCCTGCAGCGACGCCACGTAGGCCCGCGCGACGAAGAAGGCGGTGTCGAGGTTGGCCGACAGGCAGTCGCGGTACTGGCGTTCGCTGGTGCGGCCGATCGGCGCGATCAGCACCGCGCCGGCGCAGTTGACCACCGCATCCGGCGGCGCGCCGAACGCCGCCGTGGCCGCGGCGAGCGCGTCGGCGGCGCCGGCTTCGGTGGAGACGTCGGCCATGATCGCGAGATCGTCCGCGGCGGGCGCGAGGCGGGCGCGGTCGCGGCCGACGAGGGCCAGGCGCCAGCCCTGCGCGCGCAGGCGGATGGCGAGGGCGGTGGCGACGCCGCCGGAGGCGCCGGTGATCAGGCAGGTCGGGGGAGAGGCGTTCATGCCCGACCCTACGGATCGGACGGCGACCCGGATGCAGTGTCGGCCAGCGCCCTGCGCAGCGCCGCCGCGCGCGCGCGGATCGCGGCCAGGCGCTCCGGCGGCAGCCGGTCGAGGTTGCGCCATTGCATGGCGGCGCGCGGGTGGTCGCGGAAGCGGTCGGCGTGGCGGGCCAGGAAATCCCAGTACAGGGTGGTGAACGGACAGGCCTTCGGGCCCAGCGCCTCGGCCGGGTCGAACGCGCAGCCGGCGCAGTGGTTCGACATGCGCTGGATGTACTTGCCCGACGCCGCGTACGGCTTCGAGACCATCCTGCCGCCGTCGGCGTACTGGCTCATGCCCAGCACGTTCGGCAGTTCCACCCACTCCACCGCATCGACGTAGACCGCGAGGTACCAGGCGTGGATCTCGCGAGGCCGCACGCCTGCCAGCAGCGCGAACAGCCCGGTCACCATCAGCCGCTGGATGTGGTGGGCGTAGCCGAGGTCCAGGGTCTGCCGCAGCGCGTCGCGCAGGCAGGCCATGCGGGTGTCGCCGGTCCAGTAGAAACCGGGCAGCGGCTGGTCGGCGCCCAGCGCGTTGTCGTCGAGGAAGCCCGGCATCCGCAGCCAGTAGACGCCGCGCACGTACTCGCGCCAGCCGAGGATCTGGCGGACGAAGCCCTCCACCGCCTCCAGCGGCGCGTCGCCGGCGCGCCACGCCGCGACCGCGGCGTCGATCGCCCGCCGCGGCGACAGCAGCTTGAGGTTCATCGCCGCCGACAGCCGCGAGTGGTAGAGCCACGGCTCGCCCGACCACATCGCGTCCTGGTAGCGGCCGAACGCCGGCAGCCGGTGTTCGATGAAATCGGCGAGCGCGGCCTCCGCATCCTCGGGCGTGAGCGGCCAGTCGAACGCGGCCAGCGCGCCCGGATGCGACCCGAACCGCGCCTCGACCAGCGCGATCACCTCGCGCGTCACCGCGTCCGGCGGGAACGCCCGCGGCGCCGGCAGCAGGCCCGGCCCGCGGCGGCCGAAGGATTCGCGGTTCTCGCTGTCGAAATTCCAGCGCCCGCCGGCCGGCTGGCCGTCGGCCATCAGCACGTCCTCGCGCTTGCGCAGCCAGCGGTAGAAGAACTCCAGCCGCAGCTCGCGCTTGCCCCTGGCCCAGTCGGCGAAGTCCTCGGTCGCGCACAGGAAATGCAGGTCCGGCCGCTCCGTCCACGGCACGCCGGCGGCGCGGCAGACCTCGGGCAGCGCCTTTGCCAGCCGCCACTCGCCGGGCTTGACCGCGAGCACGCGCGCCGGCCGCAGCGCGGCGAGATCGGCGGCGAGCGCGTCCTCCAGCGTCGCATGCGCGTGGGTGTCGAGCGCGCGATACGCGACGCGCCATCCGCGCGCGCGCAGGGCGTCGCGGAAATGGCGCATCGCGGCGAGGAACACCGCGATCCGCGGCTGCGTGCTCCATACCTGGGTCGCCTCGTGGGCGACCTCCGCCATCCACACCGCGTCGCGGGCGGGATCGAAGTCGTCGAACGCCGCCGAGCACGCGTCGAGCTGGTCGCCGAGCACGACGACCAGATGGCGCACCGGCGCGGCGTCGCCCGCCGCATCGGTCGCCGCGACGGCCGGCTCAGGCTGCGCCGGGCGTGCCACCGAGGTACTCGCGCGGGATGCGATCGTTGAGACCGGTCAGGATTTCGTACGGGATCGTGCCCGCGGCCTGCGCCACCGCCTCGCAGGCGATGGCGGCGTCGCCCTGGCGGCCGATCAGCACCACTTCGTCCTCGTTGTAGGCGGTGCCGCCCGGGCCGAGATCGACCATGAACTGGTCCATGCAGACGCGGCCGACGATGGGATGGCGTTCGCCGCGGATCAGCACCTCGCCGCGCGAGGACAGCGCGCGCGGATAGCCGTCGCCGTAGCCGATCGGCACCGTCACCACGCGGGTGTCGACGCCCGGCGCCCAGGTCGCGCCGTAGCTCACCGGGCGGCCGGCGCGCACGACCTTGAAGTAGACGACCTGCGAGACCAGCGACAGCGCCGGACGCAGGTCGACGGTGGCATGCGACGCGGGATCGGGCATCACCCCGTACAGCGCGATGCCGGGGCGCACCATGTCGAGATGCGTCTCCGGGAAGTGCAGCACGCCGCCGGAGTTCGCGAGGTGGCGCAGCGGCATCGGCGCGCCAATGCGGGGGAAGTGCGCGCAGGCGTCGAGGAAGCGTTCGAGCTGCAGCGCGGTCATCGGCGACGCCGGGTCGTCGGCGCAGGCGAGGTGCGAGTAGACGCCCTTCACCGTGCACCAGCGCGACCCGACCGCGGCCTCGATGAACGGCCCGGCATTCTCGCTGTGCACGCCGATGCGCTCCATGCCGGTGTCGATCTTCAGGTGGATCACGGCCTTGCGCCCCAGCGCCTCGGCCGCGGCCTCGACCTGGCGCAGCTTGGCCGGCGAGGACACGGTGATCTCCAGGTCGTGTTCGATGAACCGCGTCACCTGCGGCGCGTGGATGCCGCCGAGCACCAGGATCGGCACGGTCACGCCGGCCTCGCGCAGGGCGACGCCCTCCTCCACGAACGCGACGCCGAGCTGGTCCACGCCCTGCGCCTGCAGGTGGCGCGCGACCGGCACCAGTCCGTGGCCGTAGGCGTTGGCCTTGACGATGCCCATCACCGGCACGCCGGCGTGCGCGCGCAGCGCGTGCAGGTTGTGGGCGAGCGCGTCGAGATCGACGCGGATGCGCGTCGGCCGGTCGCTGGCCTCGGCGTGGACACGGGACAGGGCGGCAGGCTCGGGATTCGGCATCCGCCCATTGTAGCGGGCATGCCGTTGCGGACATGCCGTTGCTGGCATGCCGTAACGGACATGCCGTTGCCGGGATGCCGTCGCAGGCCTGTCGCGTGGGCGGTCGCCCTGCTCGACCTCGCAGGCGCGGGCGGCGTCAGCCGGCGACGCAGCCCATGTCGCGGATGCGCGCGTCCGGGCGCGTGCGGGTGAACTCGAAGGTCGTATTGCCGGGGCCGGTGTTGCCGCCGTCGGCGTCGGCGCTGCCCTGCATGTACAGCGGCGCGCGGCTGCCGATGCGCACCTCGAAGAACGCGGTGCCGCGCCGATCCGGGCGCTGCGAACCGGGCGCGCGCGCGCAGCGGTCGGCGATGCGCGCGAGCTGCACGTCGGCGCCGAGCTGGGCGCGGATCGCGGCCTCGTAGGCCGTCGACGGCCGCGCCTTGCGGAACGCGACCTGCTCGACTGCGTCGCGGCCGGTCAGGGTCACGCCGGCTTCGGTTTCGGGCGGCAGGTTGCCCGGCGGCGGGTCGGTATCGCTCCACCCGATCCGGCCGCTGCGCGAACGCGCGTCCTCGCCCCCGAGGGCGCCGGGCGCGGGCACCGGCTCGCGATCGAACCAGGTCACGTCGGGCTGGGCCGCGAACACTTCCCACGTCGGCGCGTCGCCGGCGAACAGATCGAGCACCCCGCGCACCGCGGACGCCGGCGCATTCGATGCGGTCGGCGCGCCTGGGGCCTCCGCCGGCGCCGGTGCGGCGACCGGCGCT